>Ga0208793_1001208_pt1 | contig 15406 bp, 34 predicted proteins | sample 17_taG_FD_184092 | JGI IMG/M metagenome (GOLD analysis project Ga0208793, IMG submission 184092) | Marine viral communities from the Subarctic Pacific Ocean - 17_ETSP_OMZ_AT15314 metaG (SPAdes) (version 2) | ecosystem: Environmental > Aquatic > Marine > Oceanic | place: Pacific Ocean | collected...
AAGACCTCAATTTTGGATTATTAGACCTATCTCACCCTATTATACCCAATATAACAGCCAATTACTTCTTCTTACCCTCTTTACCTTTATTACTCTTTTTACTTACTTTTATCTCTTTTTTCTCTTTATTCGATACTTTAGAAGCATATCCAAGCATCTGAAGTAAACCAGACCAATCATTTCTCGAAACTAACTTTGATCTCTCCACCATCTACCCCTGATATTTCTAATTGATCTTTATTACCATATACTCTTGGTGCTAGCTTGCTTGCTCGGAAGGTTTGAAGGTTTATGTGATGTCGCATCATGTTTACATAGTCTCTGTTTGTACGGCCAGCTTTGTTTTCTTCTTTTGACTCGGCCAATGCTTTCTCGGATAGTTCTGTCGTCTCCGCCATCATCCATTCAATGCCATCTGCTTTGCTTTCAGTGTATCTCTTACGAAGATCAGGATAGTCAGGATTGTTTAGCCATTGTCTAAATGACTCCCAGTGAACGTCGTGTTTCTTTAATGCTTTTTTAATACTGACTCCATGCGCCAATTCATTCATTATCTTATCAATTAATTCTTCTGAATATTTGCTTGGTCGTCCTGTTTTTTCCATTTACTGTCCATATGTTGACTACAATACCATGTATGCATGTAATCATTACTAAAGATGCCTATATCTCCACAGATATGACATTTTTGATGTTCTTGTTGTTGTTCTCGGGTTTTTTCAAAAAACCACATTCCACTAATGTACTGTTTGACTCTGCGTTTCACCATGTAAGGCTAAAAGTTGATTAGAAAAGAGATTTGCTTCGTCATGGCTGGCAAAACCGACAATTCTGACCAAAACCGCTGGTTCTTCATCATTTGTCTCCCTCATTACTGTAAATTGTAAATTGTCTGGGTCGAAGAAAAGCATTTTTTAGTAAATCCTCTGTATCTCGTAGTTTTAAGTGTCTTTGGGCCCTTAATCTGTTGTATAAGTGCACAATGTAGTCTTTTGACGTGTCGGCATAGTCAGAAACTAATTTTATGTCCTCGCTGGACATCCAATCAACGGCTTGCTGTCTAATTTTGCGATTTTGGTAATTTACCTCAGAAAATAACCCTAATGCGTCTGTAATAGCTTGGATAATCACTGACCGCCAAAGTTTGATCTCTGGTGTCATATTTTCCTTAATTTTGAACGTAATTATAGTGTTAACAACGTTTTACCTTAGTTCTGCAACGTTTGTAACCCCTACATTTATAGAACATTCACTTTTTTTATATTATTGTTTGACATATAACATTGTTACATACTATAACAGTGTTATGAATAAATTTAAGTTAAAATCTAGTATGGAAGATAAATATTTAATTATGATGAAAGAAAAAAATCAAAAAAATTTTTATAAAGTTAATCGTCATGGTTTTAGATATAAAATTCATTGGAGTGAACACAAAGATAATATTAAAAATGAAAATTTTGAAACTTGGACTAATGAAGAAGCAAAAAAAGTTATTGCTACAATATTAAATTATCCAATGTTTAAAAGTATGCAAGAAGAAGGTAAAATTTTTGAGTTTAAATTAAAAAAGGTGGCTCAATAATGAGCCATCTAAAACAAAAAGGAGAAAACCGATGAGTGCATATCAAGTAGATGAAAGAGTATTAGCTGATGTTTTAAAAGCTGTTAATTTAGCTGGCAGACATGGTAGAGAATACAAAGGTGTTGAACAATTTAAAGATAAAGCAAAAGATGATGCTAAATCTTTTGTGCAGGACCTTATTAATTGGAATAGATATAGTTTAAAACAGCGTTATTCTAATGCTGAAACATTATATTTTGATATAAATATTGATAAAGTAATTGCTCAAGCTAATGCATTAATGAATGGAAGTAATAAAGGGCAATTATTAAAAAGCATGGAATGTTATTCTTATCAATCATGTGAAGGTGATAGCACAAAAAAAGATTGGTATAAGATTTTAGATAGTATTAAAGATCAAGTAGCTTACGAATTAGCACATGAACATTCATTATATACTGTTGCTAAATGGTAGATTGGATAAAGGTAATTTGTGAATTTACAATTTGGGTTGCTTTTACTTGCTGTTTTATTTTTATTATATCTTTTGTGATCTAGGGCCTTCGGGCCCTACTTTATTTTAAAATACTCGATAAGAGTATCTAAACCTTCTCTTAATTTATTTATCTTACGTCCTACTGATTGATCATTAACACAACAATCCCAAATAATACTTTGATGTTGTATAGCAAAACGTAATGCATCATGTAACTGCTGGTAGGTATCTATTTTATCAACGGTAATACTTTCTTTCCCTGAATGTACCATAGCTAGGAAGCTAGTATAATTTGGTGTTACTCTCTCCTGAATGTTTGACCTGTCGGCTAAATCTCGAATTCTTGCTCCAGCTAAATATCGTTTGTCGTTACTTTCTCTGTTGATTGGATTTAATAATTTTCTACGTTTGTAGACTACGAGTATGTGATCGTCGATGCGTTGTAAGTGTCGTTGTCCTTGGCTTGGATAAACGACGTGAAATTTAGCGTTATCTACAGAACGAATTAAAACATTATGTTTATCATCTTTAATTAATTGACTGGACCCAAAATCAGATAATTCAACTTTTTTCTTTTTTCTTTTTACCATGCTTTAAATTCTTCCTCGGTGATTAAATTTTCTGCTTTCATTCGGTGAACCATGTCATCACTAATCGCTGTACTTCTCATTCCTTTTTTAACCCAAGGTACCCACCTTAAATAAGCATCATCTTTTTTCATTGGAATAAATTCACTTTCAGGTTCAGACATTGTATAATTTTCCCATCGCTTTTGATTAATCCATGTTGCTACCATCGGAACACCTAAACTTTTACTTTGTTGAAAAGCAGAAAAATCATTGTAGGTATCTTTAACTTTTTTTAATAATTCAGGGTCTTTCGTATTTTTAAAAAATGTCTTAGCTTTAACGGTACTACCTTTATTTTTTCCGACGTAATTAAATGACTTCCACCACTCCTCAAAAGCCTTTTCATCAATAGTATTATTTCCTTTATTATATCCTTTATTATGTTTGTTATCGGTTGGCGTATCGGTTGGTGTATCTTGATACTTGTCATAATGGCAGATTGTAAGGATGTCTGGCGTATCGGCTGGTGTATCGTTTGGTGTATCGGTTGAAATCGTCGAAAATTTTTTTAGTTTATCTAAAAACCGCTGAACTTTTGATTTATCCCAACCCCATGCTTCTGCCATGTAAGTTAAGGAGCAACACAATTGACCACGTTTTAAAAAAATAGTTTTATCTTTTATGCGGTACACTCTATCAATAAAGCTAGCTTCTAATAGTAACCACATAAATGCACCCTTCTCACAAAACTCTTGTCCTCGTTTTTGTAATGCAGGATGATATAAAATACTTCTATCTATTTTGATGTAGCCATTCATAGAATTCGTATTGTCCTTTTTTTATAACGTTGATAGGTTAACCATCCTCTATCTTTTAAACACATAATGTATCTTGCAACTTCAGATTTATTCTTAAATCCTGCACCATCTTTAATTTCTTCAAAACTAGGTGCAGAAGAATTGGATTGTATAAAATCAGTAATAAACAATAAAACTCTTTTCATATTCTTTGTTAAGGGTATTTTTTGCATATTATGATCACAGTTTGGGCATTTCACGTTAAACTTTCTAAGTCCTAATTTAATTATTGTTGGAAAAGTGGGAAAATCTTATCCAATATTTGACAAAATATATTTTTAAATAAAATTGTCAAATTATCTTTACATTGTAAAAAAGTGTCTATAAATAAAATGTTTGTAAACATTTATGAATTGAGGTAGTTTTTTATGCAAATGAAACTGTTAAATCAAAAAAAATATTTAATTAATTTAAATGCGTTAGTTAAAGATAAAGGTCATTCCCCAGCAGGCAGAACATTATCTGTGCTTACTGCTGATGCACCAACAGGTTATGGTTCAATGTCTCATCAAACTATTGCATCAATTTTAAAAGGCACTACTGATGTAAAGTTTTCACAGCTTCAAGAACTAGCTAGAGTTTTAGAGGTTAAAGTAAATCAAATTATTAGTGATAATATTGTCAAAGCAGAAATTATTGAAAAGTTTGATTATAATAAATCTCATTTTGTACCCAGAAATTACGATGAGCCAATAGAAGTTATTTATTTTTTAAATAATGCGTATTTAAAACCAACACAAAAAGCATTTTTTTGGGGTGCTTACAAAGGTAATGAAATTCCTGCGTTTTCTCTTATTGATTTTGACCACAAAGATTGGGTTAATGATAAAGATTTAAGAAAAAGATTAATTAATGTTGATTGTTTTGTTCAAAGAAAAGCAAATAATATGTTTTATTATGGTCAAGTTTTAGAATTTAATAAAGATGGTTCTTGCGTGTTTCAATGGTGGAAAAGCAAACACATAAACAGAGACGATTTAAAATTTAAAGAACATGGCAGAATGGTATCTTACAAAGATATGTGGGTTAATGAGTTTGCATTAATCAAAGATTGTGAATTTAATGCTATTTATCCACGAATAACTACACACACCCTATTTGACGAAGATTATAAAATAGAACAAATTGCTATATAACTTTACATTGTCAAAATAACTTGACAAATCTATTTCATATAATTAATTGTTTATAAACATTAAGAAACATAAGGTTTTTTGATGGGTTACTAATTGCTAAAAATAATAAAGGGGTAGCGTCAACTACCCCTTAAACAAAAAGGACCAAGACCGATGAAATCTAAATCCCAAGAAACACCTATCACACATGATAAGTTTTTACAAATACAGGGTATTAGAACACGACTCGATTTAATCTATAAAGAAATAAATAGATTACACCTTGAATGTCCTCAAGGTAATTTAAAAAAACAATTTGGTGAAATCCATGACACAGGCATTGATATGCTTGATAACTTAGATGACATTATAGAAAAAAGAATTCCAATTGGTAATTCATCTTTTGCTACAGAGAACGATAGTTACGGGGGGACGATTTAGTGCCTACAGTTCCTTATAAAATTGATGGTAAACGAGTTGCTGGTGTAACGACGAAGATTGGTCGTTATAAAAGTGCTGACTCATTAATTCATTGGGCATGGCAATGCGGAATGAACGGTTTAGATTATCGTGAAGAAAAGAAAAAAGCTGGTGGCATAGGTACTGACCTTCATAATCTTGCAGAAGAATACATTAAAGGCAATGAACCATTTGTATCTAAAGACCCTGTGGTGCATCATTGTTTTCAACAATTTTTAGAATGGTGGAATAATTATGATTGTGAAGTTATTTGGACCGAGAAAACATATACAAATAAAAAATTAAACTGTGGTGGATGTCCTGATCTTTTGGTTAAAAAAGATGACAAGTATATTTTAATAGATTTTAAAACTTCTAAAAATATGTACGGGGACCACCTTATCCAGCTTGGTGCCTACAGTGAATTAATTAAACTTGAAGATGGTATTGAAGTAGATGAAGCTATTATTGTTCGTTTTCCTAAAGACGATGATCAAACACAAATAAAAAAATATTCTAAAAAAGATTTAGCCTTGGGTTCAAAACAATTCAAAAAATATAGTGAATGTTATGAAACCGAAAAATTAATTAATAAAGTAATGAGGAGGAAAGATGACTGAAAAAGTTTTAGAAGCTATTGAGTTAGCTAAAATAGACTTTGAACCACTAGAAAAAAATGGTCAGAATAATTTTTTTAAAACACAACAAGGTGAACCACATAAATTTAGTACCTTGGCAGATATTAACAAGGCTTGTAAAGATGCATTAATTAAACATGGCATTTCTATAAGTTATCAATGTGAATACAATGATGGTTTAAATTTTTTAAAAACTATCATCACACATTTATCTAGCGGTCAATTTATTTCATCAACATCTATCATTGGTCATTCTAATTCCACACCACAGCAAGTTGGTTCAGGTATAACGTATTTTCGTAGATACCATATTCAAGCAATGCTTAACTTAGAAGCTGACTTTGAAGATGACGGCAATCAAGCATCAGGTAAAAATACGAACGAGACATATAAGCAATATAATAAAAGTAATTATGAAAAAAAATAATAAGAATTTATCTGCTGGTACTCCTGACTCTCAATGGCGAGCAGATAATGTTTGTGAGATTATTACCTTTTTCTCACAAGCGGAGTGTGTTTTTTCAGGAGGAATTTGTTATTCACGGGAAGAAGCGAGTTCAACAACACATTCCAAAAACAATTTAACAAGGAGTTATAATGGAAAAGAATAAAGAATTTGTATCGGGTTTATATATTAATGCGCCCAATGTAGAATTTATTGTATGTAAAATAGGAATAGTTGTTCCTCAGTTACTAGAATATTTACAAAATTCTAAAGAAGAAAAAATTAATCTTGATGTGAAACAAAATCGAGACGGTAAATATTATGCTGAAATAAATACGTGGAAAGCAGATCAGGATAATAACCAAAATAATAATCAAGGTAATTACCAGCAAAACAATCAAGGTAATAACCAAGGCAATAATCAAGGTTATAATAATAATCAAGGTTATCAAAATAACAATAACTGGAATAACAGATAATGAGTTTCGGACCTTTTGTTTCCTCCTTTTGTGTTGGGTCCGTCAGATGATACCGCAAGATAAAAATTTTAAAAAAGATTTTTCTTCGGTATTGCTTGATTTAGATGACGTGTTAAAAAAGCATAGCAAAGTTTCCTCCGCTACTTTCTCTTTAGCTATATCAACTTTTTTGACGCGTCACTTAATCAAAACTGCACCAAATGATTACACCGTAATTAGTATTTTATTAGAACCTTATTTTGCTACGAGGAAGCAACAGATACAGGATGCTAAGAAACCTAAGACAAGTAGTTTTAGAAATTACAAAGATGAAAACATATAAATATTTAAGGAGAGTAATTATGAGTATTTTTATAGAATGTGTATTAGAAAAATTGTGGCCAAGTTTTATTAATAAAAAAGATAAGTATAAATGGATAGGCGTTCATTCAATGTCTAATCCTAATCCTAACCACAAAAGATTTACAATATTAAAAAACAATGAGCCTAGACAGTCAAATAATAATAAGTAAAGAACACCAACGCCACGTAGCATCACAACCTTGTTTTTATACTGGTGCTACAGAAGGTGTTCAATGTTGCCATGTTAAATTTCTTGGTGAACGTTACATGATGGGTAAGCGTGTTTCAGATCAATGGACCATACCTATGCATCATTTACTTCACGAACAACAACACCAGCACAATGAATTAGAATGGCATTTGCATCGGTTAATGGTGAGTCCAATGGCTAAAAAATATTGGGCCACTTCCCCTAATAAAAAAATAAGAGATATGTATGAACAACAAAAAATTTTTCTTACCTAATCCATTACCAATAGACAGAGAGTCATTAGCTAAAGCTATTTTTGATGCTAATAATTATATGGGTGAATGTAAAGCTAAAGTTCATTATTTAGAAAAATATACTAAAATAGTTTTTAGCAAATTATGTATTCAAGAAAAAGGTAATAAGACAGGCAAAGAAGCCGAATGGCATGCTTTTAATCATAAAGAATATTTAAAACATTTAAAAGATTTAGAAAAAGAAGAAATAGAATTATTTAGAGCCAATGCGATGGTCCTGCAATTGTCACATCATCAGGATGATCTAAGACAAGAGAAAGCATTAGATAGAGTTAAGATAGAGAAGGGTATTTATGATGTTACCTGACATTAATCATTCTGTATCGCTTAATGATTTAGAAATAGAGTTAGCTAAACAACTAGCCTATCGACGTTACCATGAGTGTGAAACAAAAAATGTGGTGAATAGAAAAATGGCATCACGAAAGACCAATAAAGAAGTTTCTGAGTCAGGAACATTATCTGAAATAGCATTTTGTAAAATGATGAATTGCTATCCTGACTTATCTTATCATCCACGAAAAGGTTCTGCGGATTGTTTTATTGATGGTGTTGCTATTGATATCAAAACAACAAAGATGAACGAGGGTCAATTGCTGGTGACTCCAAAGAAAAAATATGATGGCGGTATAGATGTCTATGTGTTGATGACAGGATTAGATAGAAAATTTACCTACAAAGGTTGGATGAAAAGCGAAGAAGTTTATCAAGATCAAAATATGACAGACCTTGGTTATGGTCCAACATATGCAATCAAACAACAGGAGTTACATGGAAACAACTACAGAAAATAAAGATAGCATTATACGAGACTTAGTTAACGAAAATAGAAAACTAAAAAAAGAAAACAAAGAGTTAACTACACATAATACTTTTTTAACAGAACGATTAGATAGTTGGGCCGATAAAAATTTTACCCTGAGAACAGAGAACGAAAAACTTAAACAAGACCAACCAGAGTTTGCAAAGCAATGAGTGTATTAGCTAGAAGATTATCCTATAAAAAATATAGAGAAGAAAATTATACTAAGTTATTAACTCCAAGTAAGAAAAATAAAGTAGTAAAAAAATGTACTTTATGTCCGTCTAATTATTATTCAGACTCAAAGTTTGATAGATTTTGTGACCCATGTCGAAGAAGGGCAACGGGTATAATTGGTTGAGCGATCAAGAATTAATATTGTATCAAAGGTATTTGAATATCTGTTTGGAGTTAGGTTACACATGGAAAACAATGAAATACGACATAGAGGAAATGGTAAAAAGTGAACGACCCAGTAAATCATCCTGACCATTACACTGCTGGGAAAAAAGAATTCCTAGATATTGCAAAAGATTTTCTATCTAATGAGCAATTTAAAGGTGCTTTAATATTTAATATTTTTAAATATTTATTTAGATATGAAAGAAAGAACGGCATTGAGGACCTACTTAAAGCCGAGTTTTATCTAAAAAGATTGATAAAACTAAAGAAAAACAGGGGGTAATCCCAGTAGATAACTAAGTCCTAATCTAACTATCCCCTGCTTTTTTTCCCGATATTTCACAAATCCTATTGAAATGGTAACATTGTTATATGGTTTGACAAACATAGAACATTTTTATATTGTATGTAATACCAAGAAAAATGGTGCCCAAGGGTGGAATCGAACCACCGACACGAGGATTTTCAGTCTCATGGCGAGGGGCAAGAGTCCTGCTTAGACATCTTTTTTCTTGGTAATAACACAAAAGGAAAAAAAATGAAATACACGAAAGAATATATTAAGAAGGATGGCACTAAGGTTTTCCATGTTTGTATTAGGATGCAAGGCGTAGAAATCTCTGAAAAATTTTTTGATAAAACTATAGCGGAAAAGTTTATTCATCATACTATTACAGACATAGATCGTAAGAAGCTGGATACTTACTCAGAAAATAAATGCTTTAATGAGTTAGCTACTTTATATGAAAATGAAAAACTACCTGATCTTGCCGATGAAATGGCACAGATACGTATGGTAAGGAAGCTGGTAAGTGATTTTAAATTGTTATTAAATATAAAAGAAGGTCCTTTATATTTAACAAAAAAAATTGTTAAACAATATGTTACCAGTAAAAAACATTTAGCACCTACCAGTATTCATAAGCGTGTTAATCGTATTAAACAAATTTATGATCATGCTATTGAAGAACATGAAATGCGAATAATTAATCCTGCTGTGGAGGTGAAGAAGCCAGTTACAGGTGATGATGCGCGCGATCGTCGTCCATCGTTTTACGAATTAAAGATGTTGTGTAAGCACGGGTCATCTGAGTTATGGTCCAGCGTTAAGATTGCCATACTAACATGTATGCGTAAGGCGGAATGGATTAACCGTGAATATAAAATTGAGAAAACCAAGAATGGTTATTTGTTAATTTTAGATGCACATAAGACAGTGAAACATATTGGTAAAAGAAAAATACCAATACCGACAAAGGCTTATAACTTAATGATGCGTAATGACTTACCTAGTTATGATGCATTAAAGAGTCAGTGGCAACGATTGATGGCTAAGTTACAGTTTGATGATCTGCGTTTTAATGACATGAGACATGAAGGTATAAGTCGTTTGTTTGAAAAAGGTTTTCAAATTCCTGAGGTTGCTTTAGTTAGCGGTCACAAAGATTGGAAGATGCTTAAACGTTATACTAATTTACGACCTGAGAACCTTCTAAAAAAATTAAATTAATTAATTGTTTGTCTCGTAAATAATTTTGTTGTGCCTTCTCTTTTGTCATGTTGTCTCGACGTGACAAATGAGTAGGTATAGTTTCATCACATTGACCACACCTATCCATAGCATGAACATGACCCCAAGGACCAACACCATCAGGTGATACATTTAATTGTGATTTTAAATGTGTCGACTTACAACTAGGACAAATAAATTTTTTATGCATATTTACTTAATAAACCATCATCTATCATATTTGTTGGTGCTTTACTAAGATTAATTATATTTTTTATATTACTATCGTTTATCATTTGTCTTAAAAACTTAACAAATTCTGGTGCCATTTGTTTTGCTTTAGCAGGATTGATTAAATACATTTTAATACTGTCTGCCATTAGTTCCTCTGGTTTATTTAAGTAATCTAATTGATTTTTATTTTGCCAACTTTTAGGACGTAAATCTTTTGACATTAAAATCATTTCATTAGTTATATTAGATTTAGGATTATCTTTTAAATAATTAGCATAAACACTTTTATAACTTGTCATATTACCTATCAAATGACCAGTCTCATGTTGTAACACATCCATAATTTCATCTTTAGGCAACATTTTTACATTAGGTTTGCCATCTTTATATTTTACAATTTGATTATTAATACCTAATCGTTGACTAATACCTAACATGTTTCCTTTTGCATCTTCCTGAATTAAAGCGTCAACAAATCCTCTATGAGTTGGATTGGATTGAAAATATTTATAACCTGAACCATATTCATCTGATAGTATCATGGCTAATCTTTTTATTTCATAATCAGTTAATCCTATGTCATCTAATTCATTTATTTTAGCAGAAGAATAAACATCATTTGCTAATGGGTCTTTTTTTCCTGAAACAAATCGTGCATTAATAACTCTACCCTCTGGGTCTAATGTTACAATGTTAGGTTTATAGTCTGGGTCAATGGCTCTTATATCTTGTAGATCATATTCCATTCTTTTATCTAATTTTTCATAGATACCTCTTGTTTGCATTAATTCGTTTTTTCTATTACTTTCTAATAAACTAAAAGGTTCAGACTGTTCACTAATAGCTTTGTACTCATTACCTACTGCAACTTTTTTATCTATGCCTGTAACATTATCTGCATAAATCATTGCATCAGAAGTAACAGTTTCAAAGTTAGGGTCTTTATTAAGTAATGACTCATCAAATAAAATTACTTTTTGATCGGCAAAAGGTCTTTCGTTCTGGGGAATAAAGTCAGGGTCATTTACTTTTGGTACTGTACCATCTTCACGTCGCATTGATTTATTATAGTTTACCCATGCGTTTTGAAATAATGTTTCATTAGCTAATGCTGGAATAGATGCATCACTATACATATTAGCATGTGATCTAAATGCATTGTACTCACCTTTAGGACCAAACTGAAAACCATTTGGTGTGTGACCATAAAAATCATGCACAATACGAAAGACATCATTCATTATTAATTCTTGTCCGTCTAATATAATTCCTGATGGTTGTGCTAATGGGTGATCGGGAGGAAGATCATCTAAATTAGTTTTTAAAAATTTTAAACTTTTATTATTAGCAACATCATTCATCATGTGACCTGATGATACGTAAGGTTCTGGTTTACCTTTACTAGCATTATAAACAACAGGAACAATACCATTATCAATCATGTGTTGATATTGTGCTAATGTTTCATTTATTAATGTTTCGTAAGATGCTTGTATTTTAGGATGATTAGGTTGATGCTTGGCCCCTTCATAAAAATCAGCTATCTCTTTTAAATAACTTTCTGGTGCATCAACTTTATTTGTAACTAATTGTTTAGGGTTATTAATATTCTTATTGTACGATAAATATAATTGTTGGCTAAATTGATTTGGTTGTGTTCCAATCTTTTCAACAATTGCTTCGACAATTTCTTTTGGTGGCTTCTTACCTTGATTGGCTCTGAACCACGGTTGAAATTCTGATAGTGTAGGAAAAGCAAAAACACCTTCAACTAAATGACCATAGAATTGATCACCAAACTCGTCGGGGTCCATACTCCCACCTGAATTATACATAAGCTGTGATGTCTTAGCTTGCCAATCTTCAGGAAGCATTTCGTACACCCCTTCTGCTGTATCACCAGCAAAAGCAAAAGGTAAATTTACTGCACCCATTAAATAATTAAAACCTTGTTCACCTGTTTTTAATGTGCTTCCTAATAGTCCTTTATTAAATTTTTGCATGCCACCAATAACAGGATTATCAGAAAATTCTTGGCCAGTAATAGTCTTGCCTGTATTTACTCCTAATAAATTATTAGTAAAAGGTGTTTCGCTTGCGCCTTGAAATCCTTTTATTGTTCTTAAATCAAGAAGATTGTCGGCCATGAATATTGTCTTGCAAAAATTTTAGGAACCAAGGATTATCTTTAAAGACAGTCATCAGTCCATTGGTTACTGAGTTAACAACTATTTCCTCGTTGCTATCTACACATAATACATTTCCATCTACGGTGAGAGAATGTTCATACACCACTGCATGTAACACTTCATGGAGTAGTGTATTCGAAAAATCGTTTGGCGTTAAGTCTTGTTGTATTTCTATCTTGTTTGCTCGGTGTTGGTATTCCCCATAACAATCAGTTTGTTTTGTGAAATCAGAACGAACAAGGTCAATGGCGATGTCCTTGTATCCAACTTTTATTTTTGGAGGACACTTCATTTATAGTAATCCTACAAAATACATTACGATTATAATACCTAAAATAATAATACCTATTTGATATTGTTTTTTTAAATCTTTAAACCAATTCCAATATTTCATTTTATCTCCTATTTTTTAAAAAATTTAAGTGCCGACTTTGTGCCATAGCTAGCCGATACAATAGCGCCCCAAGTATAAAAATACCATTGAGGTACTGAGTCTTTTAAAGCTAGAAATCCAGCTTCAACGTAAACTTGTAATGGTGGTATCCAAATCATTACCATTGGAATAGACCATAAAATTAAAATCCATTCATCTTTAAAACTATCTTTGGCACCTTTGATAGCTTCAACATCATATTGAATTTCACCTGAGATTTGTTTTTTTAAAATGTCTGTTTCCGCATTTATCTTTGTAACCTTCTGTTCTAGTTTGGCTTTTTTAGTTTGAACATATCCGCCAACTGCATCTTTAACAATTGAACTAACAGGTCCTAATAACAAGTTTAACATAAATAATTTTTCCTTTTTGTAAAAAAAATATCCACAGGATAAAAAAAAATATTTTTTTAAGCTATGCTTTAAATAATTTTTTTGTGTTTAACGGTAACTCCTCATTTATTAGGTATAACATTGTTACATGTATAACAGCGTTTTTGACTTTAAACAAAAAACATGATATGATGTTTTTAAATAAAAAGGAGTAAGACCGATGTATAAATTAATTGATTGCGGAACTTATGTTTGGTTCGTCAAAACTGATCGTAAGTACCATCATTGTATTTACAGTGTAACTGGTGAATACAAAAAAGTTAGGCGTGGCAATCCTGCTACACCTGTATCTCAGAAAATGAGATTAGCATATCTTATGGGTTGGCCATTAGAAACTGCTGGATGTACTTTAAATAAAAAGAACGCAAAATTTTATTTAAAATTATTTAAAGCAATTACTAAGACTGCACGCATAAAAGAAATCATAAAACAACTAAAGGAGGTAATATGAAAAAAGATAAAAAAGAAATACAATACGTAGGTCTTATTTTTATTGGTGGTGGTTCAACTTGGTTTCAAGGTTCTGACATAGGTCATGTTTCAGTCAAATGTGCAAGATTGTGCAAAAGAGATTGGCAACATTTATTTAAGTTTAAAAGAAATCATGTATTCCCAGTAAACATTTATGATATTTCAGAAATCAAAGATGAATGGTGTTTTGATTATATCAATGGTTTGCATTGTGTCGAAACTAATAAACAAATTAAATTATTAAAAACTGTCTATGCTTGTTAAGGAGGTAATATGAAAAAACAATTAAAATATAATTATGTATCTGAACATCTTAGAAAAGATGCTATGAAACAAAAGTTTAAACATTCTGATATTACAGAAATGAATTATACCATTGAGATAGATGACATTACTGGCATACAAAAAAAGATAATTAGTGTATCTGCCGATGGTCCTAAAAGTTTAAGTAAACTATTAAGGATAGGTTAATCTATATCCTCGTAAAAATGATGAACCCCTATCTTTGTGATGGGGGTTTTCCCTTCTGCCCACTTAGGTTCACTAATATAATCTGCATAGTAATGAGTAGCTTTACCGACATTACTATCGTGCAATCCATCTAAAACATTATTCGCTATATCAACAAAGTCTTTTATATCTCCGTGAGTAAGCTGTTCCATTTTTTCTTTGTTCGGGTCATTCTCATTCCAACAAGAGAACTGCCATTTCTTTTTGCATACACCTTCTAAAGTATCTGCACTAAACCATTTCTTAGAGTCTAATCTATTTTTAATGACATGAGCAATTGCGTATTGCCCTTCTTTGGTTTCACCTCTTGACTCACCCCATATTGTTTGAGCCATTACTAATCTATCAGACTTGTCCATTCCATTCCCCTTGTTCATTGAGATACATTGGTTGTATCATTGGTGTTTCGTTTATCAACATACCTACTGATAAAATTGGTCGCTTAATAAATAACTTTTGGTATTTCATTGCTGGTGCTTTTGGATTAATTAAACAGCCAGTTGACATGGCAAAGTTTAAACTTGTCGGTGAGGACCACCAACTTATATTTGACTGGGTGTGAAAATGTCCCGTGATTAATGAGCAAGATAATTCTTTTGAACTACTTAATACATTAGACTTAAAGTTATGTGTTAAAAATACTTTGTGTTTGCTTGGGAGAGTTAAGATGTATTTGTCGTGCCATCGCCAGTTTGCTTTTATGTCAAAGATGTCGTTTAAATCTTTGAGCATGCTTCGAGGAATACCAAAGCGTTCGGCCTTACGTTCAATGCGTAGATCGTGATTACCTTTAAGTATATCCATATCAGGAAATAACTTTTCCAGCTTTCGTATTTCTTTTGTTGCTTTACTAACTTCAAAAATAGGTGACTCCACCTCTGGGTCACTTGGTCTTTCTACTTGCACAGATGCTAAATCAAAAATATCTCCGATAGAAAACACTCTAGTAAATTTCCATTTCTTATGTAACTTTGCTAGAAAGTTTATCGCTTGCG
>Ga0208793_1001210_pt1 | contig 15390 bp, 25 predicted proteins | sample 17_taG_FD_184092 | JGI IMG/M metagenome (GOLD analysis project Ga0208793, IMG submission 184092) | Marine viral communities from the Subarctic Pacific Ocean - 17_ETSP_OMZ_AT15314 metaG (SPAdes) (version 2) | ecosystem: Environmental > Aquatic > Marine > Oceanic | place: Pacific Ocean | collected...
GGATACCTGTTATAAATTTCACTCCTAGCAGAGGTAACGATAAACATGCTAGAGTTAACGCTTGTGCCCCTCTTTTTGAGAGTGGCCAAATTTGGGCGCCGGATATGAAATTCGCAGAAGAGGTAGTTGAAGAGTGTGCGTCATTTCCTTATGGAGATCATGATGATTTGGTGGACAGTACAACACAGGCAGTAATGCGATTTAGACAGGGAGGATTTATATCTCACCCTGAAGATGAAAAAGAAGATAGCATTCCTAGCCCAATAAGAGAGTATTATTAATATGGCGTATATACCTTTAAATAAACCGGCACAACCAGGAGATCCTGTAGGATCTGTTTATATAGGAGGTCCTAAAAATATTAAAAAAGTAATAAAAACACCTAAACCAGTAATACCAAAAACCATAGGACCTGTAAACAAAACACAAATAGATAAAGCTATGACATATGAAATGAATCCTACAAGAAAAGCAGACTTAAAAAAAATGTATAATAGTAATCCAACTCTGCAAAAAAAATTTAAAACTTTTGAAACATATTTACAACAATTTATGCAACCATCAAAAAAATGAGCCCACAAAATTTAACAAACGTATATAATCAGAACCCGACGTTACAAAGTAATTATACTTTACAACAATATTTAGATTTGTTTGGTGGAAGTTCTACACCTACACCTACACCAACTCCAACCCCTACACCAACCCCTACACCTCCTGTTCAAGGAATTATAAATCAAAATATAAATCAATATCAAGGCGGAAATGGAGGTGATGGTGGACCACAAGGTATAGCCGAAGTTCCTGGAACTTATCAAAAAGAAGTTATTGGAGTTATGCCAGATGGATCTCCTATGTTTTCAGGATATAAAAAAACAGAGGGAATAGGAGTTATAGACAGTTTAAAAAACACAGCAGATAATTTATTTGAACTCTATCAAAAATATTCACCATTCGGTATGATAGGTGCAGCAATAAAAAAAAATAAAGCATTTAAAACTGCACAAACTAATAAAGCATTAGAGCAAATAGAAATGCAAAGAAAAATTAGAGAAGCTGAAGCTCTGGCTGCTCAAATAGGTCCAGGACTTGCAAGTTTAACTACTCAAGGTGGTGGAGGTGGTATTGCTTCATCAGGAATGACAGGAGCACAAGCTGCAGGAATGGGTGGTGGTTCACAACAAGCAACATCTGCAGGATCAACTAAATCAGGTAGAACTGACGGCGGTTGGGGATGGGCTAAAGGTGGTTTTGTAAGAGGAAGCTATTTCAACGGCGGCATTGTTAGTCTACGGAGAAGGTAATGGCAGAAACGCTATTCACAGACATCATAAACAATTTAGGTAAAGCAAAAAAAGAAGGTAAAATCTCTGGTGGCTATCGTTATAAAGACGGTAAGCTAAACATTGGCGGCGGTTACTATGGCGACGATTCGATGTTCGAGATCGACGTTAACAAAGACGGCGGTAACATTTTATTTAAAAAAAGATTCGCGGACGGCGGATCGACTAACGGTTCCGGCGATAAAGCATTTACTGCAAAAGTAAAAGAGCTTATGGATGATGGCTATGAGTTTGGCGAAGCAGTTAAAGAGGCTATGAGACAGGGGTATAAAAATGGAGATAAGGTTACACCAATTAGTCAAATTAATGCTCCACAACGAGCTTATCAAAGTGTTGTAAGACAAGGAATAGAATCTACAATTAAAGAATTATTTGCAAAAGGTCTTGGTGCAGAAAATATAACTAAAAGACTTAAACTTCTATATCCTGATAAAACAATTAATAAAACACTCATAGGAAATTATTTAACATATGCCAAACGTAATTTAGGTTTAGTTAAACCTGGACTTGATGTAGCAATTCAAAATCAATATGGTCCTATGAGAAGTTTAACAGAAGTACAAAAAGCTATAGATGAAGCACCTAAAATTAAAAAAGGTGATAAATATTACGACATGAATTCTAGAGATTTAGAAGGTCGTAGTGTATGGAATAATATAGATCCTAATGAATCTAGAACTGGTAAAAAAGGTAAACAATATGTAACTCGATCAGAAATGTTAAGATATAATCCAACAGGAAAAAAACCTAAATTAAATATTAAAGGACCTAGTAAAGTTATTATTGTTGAAAGTGCTAAAACAAAATCAAATCAAGAAAGATATAAAAAAGATAAACTTGCAAAATTAAATGCAGGAGCTGAAACAGTTGCTTTAAATAAAGAATTATCTACAAAATATGTTACAGAAGCAAATAATAAATTAAGACAAGATTTTAAAAATAATCCTTCGGAAACTATTTCTAAACTTAGAAATAATAAAAATATAATGTTTCAACTTGAAACTAGTTTTGATTCTCAATCAGGAGAATTTAAATCTGAAAAAGTAACTAATAAAAAAATAAAAAATTTAATTAAAGCAGGTATGTTTAGTATAGAACATACTTCTCCAATGGCTAAAGGAGCTAAGAATACTAATTTTACAACTAATCTATCTTTAATAACTAATCGAGCAAACGCTAAAATTATGAGACCTTTAGATACATTTATGAATAGTAATAAATATAAAGATTTTTCTGATATTAGAGTGGTTAAGATAAAAGATTTTTTAGATAAAAATAATTTAAGAGTAAAAATTAGAGGAATGGATGGTTATTTTGGTGGTGATAATAAATTAACAGCAAGAGAAAGATTAGCTAAACAAGGTGAAGGATTTAGACTTAATTCTGCAGCGGCTGCTGTAGAAGATGGAGTTAAAGGAATATATTCTAACGTTAAAGATGCAGTGTCAAATATTACAGATGTTGACTACAGCAAAATGCAATTAGGAAAAGGTAATGTAGCTAAATTTGCAGGCATAGCAAAAAATGCTGCAAAGGTAGCAGCAAAAGCTTTAGGTGTTGCAGCTTTACCACTAGAAGCATATTTTATGAAACAAATGTACAACGAAGGTAAAACGATGGCAGAAATTTTAGCGAGTCCTTTCTTTTTAAGTAATATGGTAGGTGAAGCACAAGATTTATTAAAGATGGAACCTGTTGAAAGACAAGCCATTAAAAATGAACAGATTGCTGAAGACTTTTCTATGATGGATTCTGATTTTTATACTCCACCTTTAAAAGGAGTAGAGGCTGTAAATACACAAATGGTTAAAGATCGTGTTGCACAAGAAAGAGCACTAGAAGAAGAGAAGAGAAAAAACCTAAGAAATAAGACATTGCCAAATGAAGGATTATTGCGTATACTCTCAAATCCAACATATGAAGGTGTGTTATAATTAACAGGAAAGAGATATGGCAAAAATCGAAGACGCATTACCCAACGAAACTATTACTGACGAAGCTTTTGTAGAACAAGAAGTTGACGTTTCAGAAGCTGACGTTCCTACACAAGAAGGTCAAGCAAATGTAACTATGGATGAAGAAGGTGGAGCAGAAATAAATTTTGATCCTAATGCCATGGAAGGATTACAAACAGAAGATCATTTTTCAAACTTAGCAGAAGTTATGAATGATCAATACCTAGACGAACTAGGTTCTAATCTTTTTGACAAGTATACAGAATACAAACAATCTAGAGGTGACTGGGAAGACACTTACAGAGAAGGTTTAGAACTTTTAGGTTTTAAATACGAAAAAAGAACACAACCTTTTAGAGGAGCAAGTGGTGTAAACCATCCTGTTCTTGCTGAAGCGGTTACACAATTTCAAGCGCAAGCTTACAAAGAATTATTACCAGCTGATGGTCCAGTACGTGCACAAATTTTAGGAGATGTGACTAACGAAAAACAAGACCAAGCACACAGAGTAAAAGATTTTATGAATTATCAAATCATGGATCAAATGCCAGAGTATGAACCTGAATTTGACCAAATGCTTTTTTATCTACCCCTCTCAGGTTCTACCTTTAAGAAAGTTTATTATGACGACCTTTTAGGTAGAGCTGTTTCTAAATTTGTACAAGCAGATGATTTAGTTGTACCTTATTCGGCTAACTCATTAGAAGACGCAGAAGCAATAGTTCATGTTTTAAGAATGTCAGAAAATGAAATTAGAAAACAACAAGTTTCTGGTTTTTATAAAGACATAGAAATAGGTCAACCTCCTGTTACAGAAAACCAAGTTAAAGATGCAGAGCTAAGATTAGAAGGAATTTCTAAAGATGGAAATGCCGAAGATCAATACACACTTTTAGAAATGCATACAGATTTAGATTTAGAAGGTTTTGAAGACATGAGCCCGGAAGGTGAACCGACAGGAATTAAACTTCCATACATCGTAACTATTTTAGAATCTACTAATGAAATTTTATCTATTAGAAGAAATTACACAGAAGATGATAAAATGATGAATAAAATAAAATACTTTGTACAATATAAATTTTTACCAGGTACAGGTTTTTATGGTTTTGGTTTAATACATATGATTGGTGGTTTAACTAGAACAGCAACAAGTGCACTAAGACAATTATTAGATGCAGGAACTTTAGCTAATTTACCAGCTGGTTTTAAAACTAGAGGTATAAGAATTAGAGATGATGCACAGCCATTACAACCTGGTGAGTTTAGAGATGTAGATGCACCTGGCGGAAATATTAAAGATCAGTTTATGCAATTACCATTTAAAGGACCAGATCAAACTCTTTTACAATTAATGGGAGTTGTGGTTAGTGCAGGTCAAAGATTTGCAAGTATTGCAGATGCACAAGTTGGAGATATGAATCAACAAGCCGCGGTTGGTACTACAGTTGCACTTTTAGAACGTGGCTCTAGAGTTATGTCCGCAATCCACAAAAGATTATACGTTGGTCTTAAACATGAATTTAAATTATTAGCAGAAGTATTTAAAACTTACTTACCACAAGAATATCCTTACGATGTTCCTGGTGCTACTAGAAATGTTAAGGTTGCAGACTTTGATGAGAAGGTAGATATACTTCCTGTTGCTGATCCTAACATATTTAGTCAAACACAAAGAATTTCTATGGCGCAAATGGAATTACAATTAGCGCAATCGAATCCTCAGATACATGATTTGTACCAAGCGTACAGATCCATGTATGAAGCGGTCGGGGTAAAAAATATCAACGCGATATTACCTCCACCGCAACAACCTCAACCGATTGACCCTGCATTAGAAGAAATTGCAGCAATGGGTATGAAACCTTTTCAAGCTTTTCCTGGTCAAGACCACAAAGCTCACATAGATTCACACTTAAATTTTATGCAATCTAATATGGTACAGAACTCACCGACTATTATGGGTGCATTACAAAAAAATATATTGGAAAGAATTAGTTTAATGGCTCAAGAACAAATACAATTAGAGTTCCAAGAAGAATTAGCACAAGCACAACAGATGCAACAGATGCTACAACAGCAACCACAGAACCAACAGCTAGTTCAACAAGTAACAATGCTTACAAATAAAATTAATTCTAGAAAAGCTGTGTTGATTTCTGAAATGGTTAGAGATTATATGAAGGAAGAAGAACAAATTATTAGTGAATTAGGTGGTGATCCATTACTTAAACTAAAATCTAGAGAACTAGACATCAAAGCTAGACAAAATGAAGCTAAAAAAGCTTATGATGAAGGTAGAATTAGCTTAGATACTATGAGAGCTATGCAAAACCAAGAACAGTTCGAAGATAAACAAGAACAAAACGAAGAATTAGCTGAATTAAGAGCAGATACTTCGCTAACTAAACAAGTTATGTCAGCAGATGCTGCTTTAGAGAGACAACAAATGGCTGATCGTAGTAAACGACACGATTTTGGTAGAAACTTTAAGAAAAATTAAGTATATTAACACTCAAGGAGAATATTATGGATAAAGATTGGCAAAGAGGCTCGATGTATGTCAAAGAACCTAAAGTTACAAAAGAATTAGGTGTTGGCAAAGACGGTTACCAAACAGGTGGCGTTACTATCGAAGCTACAAACCCGCAAGAAACTCAAACTGTTACAGTTAGAGGAACTAAAGCGATGAGAGCTGACAAAAAACCTGTTAAAGCTAAGTGGTACTAATCCATGTGGTTGTCGGCAATTAAATTAGCCGTTTCTGCTGGTAGTAAAATTTACGCTAACAAACAGAAGACGAAGATAGCTATGTCAGATGCACAGCTTATGCACGCATCTCGTATGGCCGAAGGTAAAGAAGCTTACCAGGGAAAACTTTTAGAAGCCCGTCAAGCAGATTGGAAAGACGAGGCAGTTTTGATAATTCTCTCGGCGCCCATAGCAATTTTGGCCTGGGCAGTCGTATCGGATGATCCGGGAGCCATGGACAAAGTAAATATATTCTTTGAACATTTCGCGGCACTCCCATCATGGTTCACAAATCTTTGGATCTTGGTCGTGGCTTCGATTTATGGTATAAAGGGTACTCAAATTTTTAGAAACGGAGGAAAAAAATGAGACAAAACGGACAAAGATCAAATGTAAGATTTCCATACGGAAGTTCTGGCATGAAAAAAGGTGGAAAAGTTAAGAAGCAAGGATACAACGCTAGACTTGATGAATCTTTAGGAGCTAGAAAAGGCAAAAAATCTCAAAGCTTAAAATCTAGAAGAGATGAATCTAAAGGCGCAAAAAAAGCAGCAGGTAAAAGAGCATACTCAGCTGTATCAACGATGGATAAATAATTATGAACTCATCTAGAATGAACAGATTAGAAGAACTTGGTAGAGTCGACGCTGAAAAAGCAAGAACTCGAAAAGGTAAAAAAAATCTAAAAGCTGAAAAGAAAAGAATTGTTAGAGAACTTAAAGCTGACGGAGGAAGAGTAATGGGCAGAGGTCAAGGTAGAGTAACAAGAAAAAGACCTACGTTCAATATTCACATGTAATATGACTTTGAATATTAAAAAAGCAATTAAGAAACCAGGATCTTTAAGAAAATCTTTAGGTATTAAAAAAGGTAAAAAAATTCCTGCTAAGATGTTAAACAAAGCAGCTAAGGCACCAGGCAAAATGGGTCAACGTGCTAGATTTGCTAAAACACTAAAAGGATTTAAAAAGTAATGGCTGGCATTTTTGGAATAGCATTAAGAGGTTTAGGTATGTTAGGTAAGGGTAAAAAAGTTTCTAAAACTATTAACTCTGTTAAACCTAATGTTCCAAAAACAAAATTAGAAAAAGCTAAAAGTAAACTAGCTATTGCAAAACAAAAAACAAAAGGATCTAAAGCAAAATTAGATCAAACTATTTTTGAAATAAAAGGAAGTTAAAATAATGAAAAAACTATTTAAAAAACTTGTAGACAAAATCTTTGGTAAAAGATGTAAATGTGCAGAGAAAAAACCTAAAAAAAATTATGCACCTTTAGAATGTATTACATGTGGAAAAATTCACTGGCAAAGTTAATCTATGAAAATGCCGAACACCAAATATACTGGTAGTTATATAAAAGGTAATTTAGGCGGAACTAAAGTTTCCAATCCAAGTTTAAAAAAATATTACGGTAAAATGATTGACGCTCCAGGTTTTAAATCTGGTGGTAAGACTGCTGCATGGCAACGTAAAGAAGGTAAATCAGAATCAGGTGGATTAAATAAAAAAGGTGTTGCATCTTATAGAGCTGCAAACCCAGGATCAAAATTAAAAACTGCTGTTACAACTAAACCATCAAAATTAAAAAAAGGATCTAAAGCTGCAAAAAGGCGTAAGTCTTTCTGCGCGAGAATGACCGGGATGCGTAAAAGACAAAAAGCTAGTAATAATACAGGTGATGATAGATTATCTAAGTCACTTAGAAAATGGAATTGCTAATGAAGAGAGCAATACTAGATGCATTAGCAGCAAGGTACGAAGCTCAGATTGCAGAAGCAGATGCAACTGTTAAAATATATTTAGAAAATTCAGTAGGTATTGGAGAGCATCCACAACATATTGATGAAGTAGATAAACAATTCGAGAAGATTGCAGCAGCTCAAGAAAAACTTGAAGTGCTAGAAGATTTTCGAGAACAACAAGGAGAAGAGTAATGGACGACATGACAATAGTAACTAAACTACAAAAAAGTTTAGGTGAGAGACTACAACAAATAGGTGATTCAATACTAGCAGGCGGGGTTGACAATATGGAGAAATACCGTTATGCAGTAGGACAAGCACACGCTATACAATTAACACTACAGGAAATCTCTAACCTGCTAAAACCTAAGGAGCAAAAAGATGAGCAAGGAAACGTTATCGACATCGGAAACGGAAAAGACAGAAGCACCCAAAATTAAACTAGCGCTTCAAGAAAAATACGAAGAAGAAAAAAAAGAAGAAGCTAGAAATATAGGAGAGGCCAAAGAGCCTTTACATCCAGACAACATAGGAACAGAAACGGTAGATCAACTACCTGAACCTGTTGGTTATAGAATTTTAGTTCTACCTTTTACACCAAAAGAAAAAACAAAAGGTGGAATATTATTTTCTCAAGAATCTTTAGACAAAGCAAGAATTGCAACCACTTGTGGTTATGTTTTAAAGATGGGAGATTTAGCATACAAGGACAAAGATAAATTTGGTGAACCTTGGTGCAAAAAAGGAGATTGGGTTATCTTCGCACGTTACGCGGGTTCAAGATTACCAATTGAAGGTGGAGAAGTGCGATTACTTAACGATGATGAAGTTCTAGGAACTGTTTCAGATCCTGAATCAATACTTCATTTAATTTAACATAGGAAGGAACTATGCCAGAAGAAACAAAAAAAGCATCTGAAGAATTAGTAAACGTTGGCGAAACTGTCGGCGCTGATATTGATTTTGATGATAAAGGAGAACCGGTAAAACAAGAGGAAGCTGTAGAAGAAACTATTGAGGTAGAACAAGTACCTGCCGAAGATAAATCTTACGAAAACGAAAGAACAACTAAACTCGACAAAAAAGAAAACAAAGATGAGCTACAAGATTATAGCGATGGTGTTCAAAAACGTATTGCTAAATTAACTCGTAAGATGAGAGAAGCAGAAAGACAAAGAGAAGAAGCTGTTCAATTTGCTCAAGCTGCTAAATTAGATAAAGATAGAATGGAATCTAAACTTTCTAACTTAGATAAATCTTATGTAAAAGAGTTTGAATCAAGAGTTACTACAAATATGGATGCTGCAAGACAAGCATTAAAAGTATCTATTGAAGCAGGAGATGTTGATGGTCAAGTTAAAGCACAAGAACAAATTGCTAAACTTGCACAAGATGCATCTAGATTAGGAGCATTAAAAACACTTAATGAAGAATCTCCTAGACAAGAAAAACCTGTATATCAAGCACCTACACCAAGAAGACAACAAACTGACCCTAAAGCAGAAGCTTGGGCTAGAGAAAATACTTGGTTTGGTAGTGATTCAGCTATGACTCATACTGCCTTTGATCTACATAAAACGCTTGTAGAACAAGAAGGATATGACCCTCAATCTGACGAATATTATGAAGAAGTAGATTCAAGAATAAGACTTGAATTTCCACATAAGTTTGATAAGATAGACAGTTCAACTACAGAAAGAACAAAACCTGTTCAGAATGTAGCATCAGCTAGACGTTCGAGCTCAACTGGACGCAAAAATAAAACTGTGAAACTCTCGCCATCACAGGTAGCAATTGCTAAAAGACTAGGCGTGCCATTAGAAGATTATGCAAAACAATTAAAAATCACGGAAGGAGCATAAAATGAAAAACGAAGATATTAAAACCTCACGTGCGAGTCAAACAAGAGCTAAAACAACAGCTACAAAAACTTGGACTCCACCCTCATCACTCGATGCACCCGAACCACCTGCAGGGTATAGACACAGATGGATAAGAGCTGAAACTATGGGATTCAACGATACGAAAAACGTAGCAGCATCTTTAAGAGAAGGATATGAATTAGTGAGAGCTGAAGATTATCCAGATCAAGATTTTCCAACTGAAACCACAGGTAAGTATGCGGGAATTATCGGAGTAGGAGGCTTATTGCTGGCTAAGATACCAGAAGAGATCGCAAAGCAAATTGAAGCTTATTACGACAAGCAGACTCAAGACAAAGACGATGCTATCAACAACGATCTTTTGAAGGACCAGCACCCAAGTATGCCAATCAATAGTGAAAGGCAAACTCGTGTAACTTTTGGTGGTACAAAGAAATAGTTATTTAGCAATTTCTAAGTCCAACAAAAATAAAATAAATCCGTACTGGAGGCCCTTCGGGGCAGGTACACAATAAAGGAAAAAACATATGCTACAATCGGATAGAAAAGGTTTTGGCTTTAGACAGACTATGACAGTTGGAAATACTCCAGCTACAGGTGGTCAGTCTGAATTTCAAATCCAAACTGCTCCTGGCAAATCTACTTTCAAAGGTGATCCTGTAAATATACAATCTGCAGGTAACCAAGGATTCCTACAAAACGCTGCACAAGCAGTGATGGATGATGGAGTCGTAGGTGGAAAAGCTTGGGCAAATAACGTAGGTGCAACTGGTGACATTGCTGGTGTTTTCAACGGAGCTTTTTATATTGACTCTACTGGAAAACCAACTTTTGCAAACTCAGTTGTTGCTGGCGTTACAACAAGTAAAGACTACAACACAGGTAGTGATAATATCACTGCTTTTGTAAATACTAACCCTGCACAAGAATATACTGTAAGATTAAATGCAGCTCTTGCTGGCTCTGCCGCAGCAGCTCAAGCATTACTTAACAGTACTAACTTCTTCAACCCAATTGATGAAGTTGATGGCGACGCTATAGACGGACTGTCTAGAATTACTCTTTCAGTAGCGACTAACGGCGCAAGTGCAACAAATGGAATGTTTAGATTGGTAAGAAATGCTAACATCGAAGAACAAGACGATCTGCTAACTGCAGGCGCTCAAGTTGTCGTTGTTATTCAACCAGCCTCAGCATTGTATAACTAATAGCGAATAAGGAGAAATAAACTATGGCTATATCAAGAGCACAACTAGTTAAAGAACTAGAACCTGGTTTGAATGCTTTATTCGGACTAGAGTACAAATCGTATGCTAACGAGCATGCTGAAATTTTTGACACAGAATCATCTGACAGAGCTTTCGAAGAAGAAGTAATGTTATCTGGTTTTGCAAATGCGTCAGTTAAACCTGAAGGCCAAGGCGTTCAGTTCGACGATGCACAAGAAACTTTCACAGCACGTTACACTAACGAAACAATCGCATTAGCGTTTGCAATCACAGAAGAAGCTATCGAAGATAACTTGTATGACAGACTTGCGTCTAGATATACAAAAGCGTTAGCAAGATCTATGGCAAACACTAAGCAAGTTAAAGCAGCAGCTGTATTGAATAATGGTTTCAATGCAAACTTTGCTGGCGGTGACGGAGTAGCATTATTTTCTACTGCTCACCCAACTATTGCTGGAACTTTCAGTAATGAGTTAGCAGTTGCTTCTGACTTAAACGAAACTTCATTAGAACAAGCTTTGATTGACATCGCAGCTATGACTGATGAAAGAGGCCTAAAAATTGCGTCTAGAGGAATGAAATTAATTATTCCTTCAGCACTTCAATTTACTGCTGACAGACTTATGAAGTCTGAAGGTAGAACAGGTACTGCAGATAATGACATCAATGCAGTTAAAAATATGGGAATGATTCCTGAAGGTTACACAGTTAACCACTTTTTAACTTCTAATAAAAAATGGTTCATTAAAACTGATGTTCCTAATGGTCTTAAACATTTCGTTAGATCACCTATCAAAACTTCTATGGAAGGCGACTTTGATACTGGTAACGTTAGATACAAAGCTAGAGAAAGATATGTATTTGGATTCTCTGATCCAAGAGGCATATTCGGATCTGACATTTAGTAATTAATATTTTAGGGGCCGCCTTAAAACGGCCCCTTTATTACATATAAAGGTGTGTAAATGAAAAAAACTCGCATAAATATCTGGGCTTACGATCATCATGCAATATTTAATATTGAGCATGCTGAAGATACGGCTGAAAGTGTTGAAAAAGCAATACTTGACAAGCTAGGAGAAAAGAGTATAAAATGGGAGTATCTCGGAAACAACTATAATAACGAGATAAATCGAATAACTTATGAGGAGGTTATTGATGATACAAGACCTATACAAACAAAAAAGGTCCTTGGAGTTGAAGTGGCAACAGGAGCATCTGTCTAATGATAGATACACTCTTGAGATGGTTAGAATTGATGACAAAGTTAGAAGAGTCATTACTGACATCAAGCTTGAAGAAGCTAGAATTGCCCACAGGCAGAATAGCGTTGAAGGCGCTGCTCCACAAGTTTCTGTAGCTACTTAATACAAAAGCTACATCGTTGAATAAATTACATTCACACTACAGGCTCTCTTGCACTCTACTAAAAAGTGTTGTATAAATACCATACTATACATTTAATAAATGATGAGTGCTGACGCGTATAGTCGACAACCCTAGGGACAGTATTCAGATATCTAGGAGGATATTAATATGGCAACAACTACTTTTTCGGGACCAATAAAAGCGGGAACGATCTCAAATACAACAGGAACAACAGTTGGCGATGACGTCAAAAATGTTGGTTTTGTAAAAATGGCTCAAACTGCAGGGTGGACTCAATCTACTACAGCAGCAGACACTGGAATTGTAATTCCAGCTAATAGTCAAATTACAGAAATAATCATTAATATTACTACTGCGTGCGATGCAGCTAACATAAGTGCTGGTACAACTTCTGCATCAACTGAAGTATTTACAGCATTAGCAGCTGGAACAGCAGCAAATGTATTTAAATATGGATCTACAGGTACAATTACTGATGGTGATACTTGGGCTGATATAGGATCAAGCGACTTACCAATCTATATTGATTTCAGTGCTGGTACAAGCGGAGTTGGTTTTATTACAGTTGAGTATATTCAAAATATAAACAACGCGTAATTAATTAATTAAGTGTGGGCTTCGGCCCACACAAAAAATTTAAAAGGAGAAAATATGTCATCATATTCAAGTGATCAAACAACCTTAAACTTAGCTGTTATTGCTACTGATACTTTAGCAAGAGCAGGTAGAGCTAGAATTACTTCTATTCAAGCAAAAGGAATAGCAAGTTCTACTTTACTTTTATATAACGTAGCAACATCAGGAGCAGCTGCAGCAGGTAATTTAGTAGCTACTTATAATTTTGGAACAGAAGGACTAGAAGTTTATGTACCAGGTTCTGGAATTCTTTTTGATGAAGGAATTGTATATAACTTAGCAGGTTCAGGTGGAAGTGCTACAGTAACTATTACTGGCGGATAAGGTTTACACATGGCGACTATTACTTATACAGTTACGGTTGCAACTGGAACGAACCAGTATAGTGCTAATGCAAATAAGTATTATATTAACGGAGAAGTTAGTCCGGTTCTAGAATTGCAAGAAGGCAATACTTACATCTTTAATCAAGATGATAATAGTAATACGGGTCATCCTTTAAAATTTTCAACAACAGCTAACGGAACACATGGAACAGCACCAGGTGGTGGTGCGGGAGTAGAATACACTACAGGTGTAACAACTTCTGGAACTCCAGGAACAGCAACAGCTTATACTCAAATTGTTGTTGCTCCAGTACAAACTACAGGCGCTCCGGTTTTATTTTATTATTGTTCTGTTCACAGCGGTATGGGTAATACTGCCCTTACAACTCCTCCAACTTCAGGTGAAACATTTTTTAATCCATCTATGGATGAAATTATTGAAGAAGCTTTTGAAAGAACAAACATGAGAGGAACTAGAACAGGTTATCAATTAAGATCTGCAAGAAGATCATTAAATATTATGTTTTCAGAATGGGCCAATAGAGGTGTTCATTTATGGAAAATAAAATTAGCTAAAATACCTTTAGTACAAGGTCAAGCAGAATATAGTTTTGCAACTGATTCTGTTAATTTTCCAAATGATTTAGATGAAGTATTAGAAGCTTACTATAGAAATAATTCTACTCCAACTGCACCTGTAGATGTTGCACTTACTAAAATAGATAGATCAGCTTATTCACAAACACCAAACAAATTAACACAAGGTACACCTTCGCAATATTATGCACAAAGAAAATTAAATCCAAGTATTTTTTTATATGCAACACCAAGTGCTAGTATATCAAGTACAACTACACCAAGTAATTTTCAATTTTGTTTTTATTATATGGCAAGAATTCAAGATGCAGGTGCATATACAAATACAGCAGATGTTGTAAATAGATTTTATCCATGCATGATGTCAGGTCTTGCTTATTATTTAAGTTTAAAATTTGATCCTGAAAGAACACAATCATTAGAAAGAACTTATGAAAGTGAAATGTTAAGAGCACTTGATGCAGACAACCAAGGTACATCTAGTTTCATATCACCACAAACATTTTATGGGGATGGTGTATAATGGGTGGCTACGCACGAGGAAAAAATGCTTTAGCAATTTCTGATAGATCAGGAATGAGATTTCCATATTCTGAAATGATGAGAGAATGGAATGGTTCATTAGTTCATTACTCAGAGTTTGAAGCAAAACAACCACAGCTTTCTCCAAAACCTGTAGGTTCAGATCCACAAGCTTTATACAATCCAAGACCACAAAGATCATCTACAGCTGTTTTAATTTTATTAGACAACAATCCGTTTACAAGTATTATTTATAGTGGAACAACTTATGTAAATGTTTACTCAGAAGATCATCAAAGAAAAGCAGGAGACGTTGTAAGATTAAGAGGAGCACCAGAAGTAACAACTGCAGGAACAGGTGGAGCTGACGCTTATAATTTGCAACAGTTTGCTAACATACCTACATTTGATAATGTAAGTGATTTAAATAATGCAAATGGTTTTACAATTGCATTAGGACAAATAGATTCTTCAGGAAATATTACAGGAGCTACAACAACTGATCCTTTAACAAATCCAGTAAGTTATTTTTATATAACTAGCACTAGCAATGCAACAACAGGTAATATACAAGGAGGAGGTCCAGCTTGTTCTGCAGGACCCGTAACATTAAAGGCATTATAATATGGCATACACATTAGCAAATTTAGAAAATGATATTAGAAACTACACAGAAGTAGATAGCACTGCATTTAGTTCTGCTATTCTTAATCCTATTATTAAAAATGCAGAAAACAAAATTTATAGAGAAGTAGATTCTGATGAAGAAAGACATTATGCAACATCAAATGCTATTATTGGAAACAGATATGTAACTATTCCCGCTGATTTAAGATTTATTAGATATGTTCAACTAACCAATACTCAGGGAGATCAATTTTATTTAGAGCAAAGAGACACTAGTTTTATGGCTGAATACTATGCAACACCTAGTACACAAGCTGTAGGAATACCAAGATATTATGGTAACTGGGATACAGAATTTTGGGTAATTGCTCCAACACCTGATAAAACT
>Ga0208793_1001219_pt1 | contig 15317 bp, 14 predicted proteins | sample 17_taG_FD_184092 | JGI IMG/M metagenome (GOLD analysis project Ga0208793, IMG submission 184092) | Marine viral communities from the Subarctic Pacific Ocean - 17_ETSP_OMZ_AT15314 metaG (SPAdes) (version 2) | ecosystem: Environmental > Aquatic > Marine > Oceanic | place: Pacific Ocean | collected...
GACGTTTTATATCTATTAAGCGTACCCGTTTTAATGTTGTTTTTATTCGTTAGCGAATACTTAACAAGATTTTAACAAGTTACAAAAAGCAAATGTTCCATTTTTTTGGTTACTCATTGCGCTTTTTATGTGTGCGTTTGGTTGTTGATATGCTTAAAAAATTCTTTTTAATAGGCAAGTAAACAAATATTTAACGCACTTTTTAACAATTTTGACGGATTTTCTAATAGATTTTCCGTCAATTTTTTTGGTCAGGATGTGTAGCCACATATACGCAACCATAACAAAATGAAATCCAATTTTATAAGTTAGTAAATAGTATAATATGTTGAGAGATATATTCCTTTTAAGGGATTCGTTTATTCAACGTTGCAAGGAAAGTACGCAAGTTAGTGAAATAAAAAGACAATCTTTCGCAAAAGTAAGAGGAAAAGGTAAAAAGTATATTAAAAGGCAAAAATAGACCCCCATATAATACAAAAAAAATTTTAAAAGGGTATTTTATAACTAAGGGTTAGTTAAGGGTACGTGAAGGGTATAACATACCCTACATAATAAAGCTAAAGATAAAGCTAAGGTTAAAGCTATTTGTTTAGTTTTAGTTTTTTAATTATGTTTGCATTATGAGTGAAGAAAAGAAGAAGGTTGTAGGCAGACCTTTTGCCGTTGGTAATACGGTAGGAGGTAGAACTAAAGGAGCTTTAAACAAGACTACCAAGTTCTCAAGAGAAGTGCTTACCCTAGCATTAGCAGGACAGGAGAATAATATTAGAGAAGCATTGGAAAAGCTATCTAAAAAAAATCCTGAAGCATATATCAATGCTGTTGCTAAACTTCTAAACTACGCTATACCAAAACTGCAATCGACAGAGATAAGTTCAAACGGAAATACTAAGATAGAGATAACTCTTGATGATAGTATGAGTGTTGATGACCTCAAACAAAGAATGGCTGAGATGGAAGCCGAAGATGCAGACTTTGAAGATTTAGATGGATAAGACTAAAAAGGAACAACTGCTAAAGGCGATGGAGAAAGCCATCTGCGAGAAATCATTCTATGAGTTCTTTGTCAAAGCCTTTCCAATAGCAGAACCCTCAGTTCCTTTATCCACAAACTTCCACCACAAATACCTTTGCGATATTCTGCAAGGAGAAGCAGAAAGAATAATTAGAGGCGAAAGAAAGGGTAAGGATATAATTATTAATATTCCCTTCCGTAGCACCAAGTCATTACTTGTGACAGTTATGTTTCCCGCTTGGTGTTGGGCGGTATATCCCAAAATGAGATTTATCACAGCATCATACTCGGCTGAGATTAGTATAGAACACGCCACTAAATCTAGGGACATAATAAATAGCGAGTGGTTTCAAAGTCATTGGGCAGAAACATTCCAAATTAAAAAAGACCAAAACCTAAAAGCTAGATATGAGAATACACATCTAGGAGTTAGAAGAGCAACATCTGTTGGAGGCTCGGTAACAGGGCAGGGTGGAGATATAATTCTTGTCGATGACCCTACATCACCAAAAAATGCCGCATCCGAAACAGAAAGGGATAATGCTAACGAATGGTATAAGTCAACATTGTATTCACGACTTAACAATCCAACAACGGGAGTTAGAATAATTATTATGCAAAGGGTACACGAAGATGACCTTAGCGGTTACCTTCTATACAACTCACCCGACAAACATCATCATATCTGCATACCCGCAGAACTTTCTAGTGACCTAAAGCCATATTCATTGGCCGACAACTATCAAGATGGTTTATTTTGGAAAGAAAGATTCTCACAAGAGGTGCTAGATGACTATAAGTCAGCTTTAGGCAGTTATGGATATGCAGGACAGTTGCAACAGCGACCAACACCTGCCGATAGCGGTATGATACAGAAGAATTGGTTTAAGATAGACGAAGAGAAAGTAGATGATGTAGTGAACTTCGTCATTGACCCCGCATATACCGCAAGTCAGAAGAACGACCCCTCAGCATTGATGGCATATACATTTAGCGAGGGTAAGTGGCAAATTAGAGAAGTTCAAAACGTAAGATTGGAGTTTCCTGACCTTGTAAAGCATATTATTAAGTTTGTAAACAAAAATGGCTACAATAAACAATCAAAAATATTTGTAGAGCCTAAAGCTAGCGGTAAGTCAATAGTACAAACGCTAGTTAGGGAAACAGGATTAAACATAAAGGAAGATAAGCCGCCTACCAAAGACAAGGTGGCTAGAGTGCAGGACATTAGTGCTAGTATAGAAACAGGAAGAGTTTCACTGCTAAGAGGTCATTGGAACGAAGAATTCCTTATGCAATGCCAGACATTTCCTGCTGCAAAGCACGATGATATGGTAGATTGCCTTGTAATGGCACTAAATAGACACTTTAACGGCAAGAAAATAGTATTTTTTGGGTAAATAGCTTATAAAATTGAAATTTGCACAAAAACTGCGACAGATAACACATACTAATAATTAATTTTGCAGAAATGAATACTTTTAAGCATATAAACAGCAAACACAACGCTTTGGTAAGCAAATACCTGACCTACATACAAAAGCAGGTCTATAACGCTACCGAAACCGCTAATGATGGTAAATACGATGATTTTCAAGACTTACTTGAAGATATTGTGTTGTATCACAATGATTTTGCCGATACGGGCTTAAATAAGGATAATTTAGAGGAATGGGCATTTGCTATCCCTAATTTAACAATGTTTACAGCATTAGGATTCTTTGCAGGATTAAGAAACGAAGAAAACGATGATGTTATTGAGAAATGCGTTAAAAACGTATATACCTCAACAATGGATGTCGTAGGAAGTCTATCTGACTTAATGAAAGATGAAGAAGAAATAAAAGAGATGGAACAATGTTAAATATAGAAATAAATAGCAAAGAATACAATATTCCTAACAAGTGGGCAGAAATGACCGTTGATTACTATTGCGGAGTGTATGAGATAATAAAAAAGTATCAAATCACAGAAGAAGAAGCAAATAGTGACAATGATTTGACAAAATACCACATAATGCAGGAAAATAAGATGTATAAGGAATTATTCATCTATATGACAGGCATTGATGCGGAAACAATGGCAAATGTGCCAATGAAAGATGTTATGGCAGTAATTGAGTGTCTTAACGAGATTATGGAGGAGTACAAGCCGAAAGGAATGGACTATTTTGAATTTGAGGGCGATATTTACTATTTCCCTATGGATTTTCTTAGAACAGGCACTTTTGGCGATTATATAGAGAGTCAGCAGTTGGAGTTGAACACACAATACCTAAAAAACGGTAGATTTGATATTTTACCTGAACAAATGGCAATATTGTGTAAACAAGTGGATGAGGAAGTTGACCTTGACAATATTGATGAAAAGGCGAAGAAATTTCGTGGATTAACAATGGACATCGTATGGGAGTTCAGTTTTTTTTTGAACAAACGAACTTTGGCATCAATCAACGTTATAAAAACCTTTTCAGAGATGGCGGAACAAAAAGTATCGCAGTAGCGAAGGCAAGTAAGATAATGAAGCCATTTGGTTGGCTGAACACCTTATACGACCTATCACTTGATGGAGTATTTACTAGAGATGGTAAAGATGCTATGCAAAGTGTAAAAGATGAGAAGTTGTATAAAGTTATGACATACCTGTCTTGGAAAACTGCAAAAGGAGATTATGAACTAGCTGTTAATGAAGAACAGAGGAAACAAATAAAATAATGGGTTTTACTAAACTTAGAGAATTAAGAGATAGGTTTGAGCAACAATGGATAAATGGTGGCTTCATCTTTGGTTACGAGAATGAAATCAATGAGAATCACAACAATGACTATCCATTACTTGTTGTCTTACCACCAACATCAGAACTTCCTGCTACGGAAGGCGATGTGCAAGAGGAATACACTTTCGAGTGCCTAGTCGTTAAGCCATACTATCAAAACCAAGCAGGTTCGCTTGATGTAGTATTTAGCTTGTTGGAACAAGAAGCATTGACTTGGCTACAAAGAGTGTTAGATAGCTATGCAAACAAAGAAGTAATTTTAAGTCCTGACAGTATATCTGTTGAACGAGAAAAAGAGTTGTATAACGACAAGTTGATACAGGTCAGGCTTACTTTTACTTTAAATGCGTTTTCTCACAGCCTTTTAGCTATTGACGAAGCACTTGTATCGGCTTATAGTCCAAAAGTATGGTTAAAGGCAGATATGGGTGTTAAAACGGAGTTCTTTGGAGGTAATGAAGTGGTTAACAAGTGGATTGACCAAAGTGGCAATGGAAATCACTTTGAGCAAACAACAAGCACATATAAACCTTTGTTTAAGTATGAGGAAGGTCAAAACGGTTATCCATACCTTGAGTTTGATGGAACTAATGGTTTTATGAAATGTGTTAATGATGGAATCAATAGCAATGGTCTAAATGAGTTTCACACTATAGTGTGGGTTGCTTTACCTGATATTAATACTAGCGGTGTTTTCTTATCAAAGAAATCAACATTTCCTAATACTGAAAGATTTGAAATAAATTCTACTGCTACAGGCTCAAATTATCGTTGGAAAGTTGTTGTTAATGATGATGATAATGACGAGATAGTTTCTACTGATTCGCCAAGAACAAAAACAGCAGTTATGGGTTATTATCTTCATAATAAATCCGTTCATCTTTTTGGAAATGGTGTTCACGAAAGTACATCAACAAACTCAGCTTTTGACCACGATGGTTGGGATTTCGGAACAGAGCAACCTATTATTTTAGGAAGTAAAAGAGATTCTTCTCCAACAGAGCCATTTAAAGGTCAAGTTCAAGAATTGATAATATTCAACTCAGACCTTACAGATGAACAAATAGTACAAGTACAAAATTACCTAAAACATAAATACAATATATAATGGCTGCTAACTTAAATTTAATAGACCAACCAAAAAGCACAGTTCAAAGTGTTTATAGCCCTATAAAGTTTACCGCTAGGGTAGATTCTACGGATAGAGATAGATACCCTAGTTGTAAGGTATCTATAACACCAACAAATATCGATGAAACATTAGACGCTTCTCGTAGGGTTGATATTAGAGTTCAGCCAAGTATAGATATTCCTAACTATGCTGATACAGAAAGTCCTAACACAACTTACCTTTATTACACAATAGATGTATCAAGCATATTAAGAGATTTTGTTTCTTATGATTTAAGACCCTGTACTCACGATACAAGCAATAATGTTAGAAGGGATATTACTATGGGTCAAATGTCTTTAAATACATTTCAGTTATTTAAGGTTGAGTTTTTCTTAGAGGAAATAATAGATGGTGTTCTAACAACAAGTGACACATCTTCAGAAAAAGATGATGGAGATGTAACTGCTGTGAACTCAGCTTTATTGCACGAGGAAGAACATTTCTTAGCCATAGGGAATGAATTGTTGAATGGAGCATCAGTACAAGCTCAAGGAAACTTATTAGATGTTTTGTATAAGCATAGTTGCGATGCTGAGTATGAAAAGAATAGACAAAAGTATCTTACTACAAAGCCTGTAAATCACAGAATAATAGGTCACGATGAGTGTGAGTATCTTTCTTTTATATTTCACGATAATGGCTCGGTACACCCTAGAGTAAAAGTTAGTCTTAATGATTTTGATGGTAATCCAATAAATAACTCAGCGGGAACAGACTATGTTATCACGATAGATAATACAACTGATGGTAGTGGTAATATTGGCGCACAGCTAAACTCATTTGCAAACATATCATCAGGAGTTGTAGAACCAACAGTATCGGTAGTTCAGGTTGGTGTTGGAACAAGAAACATAAAAGAAACATCTGACGCACAATGGGTAAATAATGAAGCATTAACTGACTTCTCAAATGTGGGTAGCTACACAGTATATACAGAAGATACATCAGGAAATAAAATAGGTGAGGATATTACATATTATATCGACCACACTAGACAAAGAGTTAATGGTGTTAGATTTCATTGGCAGAATAGATTAGGCGGTATTGATAGCTACACATTTGATGGTGCATTTACAGAAGGAATTAACATATCTTCTAAGTCGTATGAACAAAGCATATATCCTCAGTTTAGAGGGCAATTAGGTGGCTCTGAGGGTGATACCAATGTTCTTCAAGGAGATTTACCACCTTATCATCTTGCAAATTCTCCTATAACTTACGGAGCTACCGTTCCTAGAGTAGCGGGTCTTACTGATGATAAATATCAATCTGTTAGAAAGTCAAAGGTAAAAGCTGTTAAGGAAGGAACTGCTATATCAAGACCTTATGGATTTGGAGAGCAAGATATGTTTGAAGATTTGTTGGCTTCACCAAATGTATGGATAGAGAAAGGTTGGATAGGTAAAGAAGTGTTTAGAGAAGATTGGAGTGGTTATAGTGCTGTATCTAACATTACTGATAATTGGAATGTTGAAGATGGTGACTTTACCACTAACGGTTCTTTTGAAACTGCCAAAGGTCACATAACAGGAACAAGGTGTTATGAGAAGGGTGATAATTCAGGTGATGATACACTTTGGGCATCAAGCAAAAAGTTCGTCAAGTACAATCCAAAAAGCATATACGAAATTGAGGTTAGAATAAAAAGTGAACACGACAGCACAGGTGAAGAATATGTTGGTTTTACAGGTTATGCTGCCGACAAAACAACTAAAATAAGCACAACAGGTGCTGACCAATTTGGCAACGCACACTATGTTACTTTAAAAGAATATGACCAAACAGTTGTAGATAAATGGAAAACATTTAGAGGTTACGTTACAGGACATTCTACAACTGCTGCTGTTCAGTCCAACAACGTAAATAACCCATCAACAGCATATACAGGTATTGAATTTATATCTCCAATGTTTTTGTTAAATCACGATGATGCAGCGGGAGAGGTTTTAATCGACTACATTGTAGTAAGAGAGTATCAAACAGACATACCTAACTCTAAGGGTTGGTATTCTACACTCAATAGAAACTACTATGTTCCTGTTGTTGTTAAGGATGCTAGTGTTACTACATTTGACAATGAGAACTTACAGAGATGTACTTTAAATTATATAGAAAGCAAAGCTAAAAGAACAATAGAATAATGGCAGAAATAAGAGTTGAGCTAAGAGATTTTACTGACAGCATATTAGGCAACCTTGATATTACATCGAGTGATGACTTTCCTTTGTCACTTAACTTTCAAAACTTTGATATTAGGGATTTTAATTCTCGTAGTGGTAGCTTTAGTAAAACTTTCAAAGTTCCTGCTACAAGGAATAACAACAAACTTTTCAATCATATATACAAAGATGGTAATGTTGACACTAGAAAAGTTAGAAAAGATATACCTTCATCAATATATGTTGATAATTTGCCAATTATAAACGGAACTTTAAGGATAACAAAGATTACTAGCTTGGATAAGGTGTTAGAGTATGACTGTCTTTTCTTTGGTGATAATATGGATTGGGCAAACACTATAAAAGAAAAAGATTTAAAAGATTTAAAATTTAGCTCAAGTTCATACACATCTTATCCTCCTACTAATATAACACCATTTACATTTGAAAATCCTCAAGGAATATCAGGAAGTAATTTCAATCAAGGAGCGCATAGCCACGAACAGTTTTCAGATAGTCAAGATAAATTAGTTTATCCTCTTGTTTCGGCAGGAGAAGGCGATAGTTCTAAGAATCAAGTTTTAGATGGTGACTTTGTTCCTTGTTTGTATTTAAAAAATATTTGGGATAAGATATTTGCTTCTGAAGGATATGAAGTTCAATCAACATTTTGTGATAGCGACTTTTTTAAATCTCTTATAGTTCCCTTAATATTTCAAAAAAATGCTGAAGTAGTAAATGAAAAGTTTGGAAAAATATCTAGAGAAACTGATGAGGATTTGACAAGTGAAATTAGTCTTTTCAATCATAGTGATGGAACTCAAACACTTAACAGGGCTGTTGGAAATCCTAGTGTTAACATATCTAACGAACCATTTACTGTTTATTATGTTTTTGGAGGTGACTCCTCTGTTGATTCGTTTGGCGGTGGTAATACATCAACAACAACGGGTAATGTTCAGAACGGTTCTTCAGGTCTAACATCAATGCTAGTAAAGAACGCTGAGGGCGAAATGAATATAAAGGTTGATATTGACCTTGAGGTTTTTGGAAATGAGTTCTCAGCATTTTTTCTTAATGACCAAGATGTAGATTTTCAAGTTCAAGGGTTTGTAGGAAAGGTTCTTAATGATGATGATGCTGATGTTTATGATGCTGACAATGTAGTTCTTCAAAGTGATTTACATTTCATTGAATTTAAAAAATCTAATAGTCCTGAAACTAGAACTATACCATTTACAGGAACAAAGGTTGTAAACGACCCTGTTGGAACAAAATATGTTTTTTATATATATTTTAGACTTATAGATTATGCTTCTTCTGATGCAGGTAGTGTAGGTCTTAGATTTAAAGAAGGAAGTTCCTTTGAGATATATGATACTGATGATTATGAGATTGATGATGAGATAGGAAATCCTGCTTTTCTTTTACCACAAGCAAAACAATCAGAGTTTGTAAGTGGAGTAGCTCAATTATTTAATCTTCAGTTCAAAACAGACCCGATAGCAAAAACAGTGTATATAGAGCCTTACGACCATTTTTATGAAGGCACATCTAACGCTGTTGATTGGAGTGATAAAATAGATTATTCAAAAAACATAGATGATGAATTTATATATGATATAAAATCTAAAATTACATTAAAATACAAAGATGCTAGTTCTGATGCTTTCTTAGAAAGATTTAATAAAAAGAACTTTGTTGATTGGGGTGCTTATGAGGAGTTAGATGACACAGGAGCTTTTTTTGATGGTGAATATACAGTTGAAAATAAGTTTTTTTCACCTACATTTAACTTTCACGAAAGAGAATATATTGATGAAACAGCAAATCATTCAATAATCAGAAGTCCATTGATACCTATATATCATTCTGATTTTACTGATTTATCAAAAACAACAGAAAGACCTGAAAAGGAATTTGATATAGGAGCTAGAATATTATTGTTGCCACCTAGAAACGCAACAACAGATAATGAAAACCTTAAAACAGTAATGTATTCTTCTGAAGATGGTGTTTTTACAGGGTACTCTTATGCTCCTGAAAACAACATTGATACTGATAGTTCTTTTAATAGAAATTTTGCTAGAGGACTTTTTATAAACATAGATAATCTTTATTATCACTATGATAACGACCAACTTGAATTTGCAAAGCTAAATAATGGTTACGAAGATGTTGACTTAAACCTATCTTTTTCAGATGTTAAATATGATGTTACAGGTAGTATAGATGCTAGTGGGGTTCACACAATGAGAGGATTGTATTTTTACTATTACAACAGAATGATTAATCAATTAAAACAAAAGCCTAGAATAAAAAATCTATATATAAACTTGGATAGAAAAGATATTGCTTTGTTAGATTTTCAAAAACTTGTATTTATAAATGGTGTTTATTATAGAATTAATAAAGTGATAGATTTTAAACCTCAAGATAAGAAATCAACTAGAGTAGAACTAACAGAGTATTATAATTTAGGTAGAGATGCTACATCTCAAGGTGAAGTTATGGATATGATAAATGGAATAGATTTATAATGAGAAGTATAAGAGCAAAATTAACAGAAACAAAAGCCAAGCCTAAACAGCAAGGTTACGATATTTATTGTACTGTAAGTGGAGTCTTATCTCCTGTTGTTTATACTAGAACAGAGATTGATGGTTCATCATACATTGACAATGTAAATCTAACTAAATCAAAAAGAGTTAGAAGGCAAATTTCTGCAAAGAATACTAGGTCAACATTAATACCTGTAACTGAAGGAGCTTCCACAATAAATGCTATCGCTTCATTTACTTATGATTACGGTTTGAAAGAATCAAGTGGTAACATTAGCTATTGGTTAAGCTCTTACGATAGAATAAATTTAGAGCAATCTACAACAGCAAATCAACCTGACTTAGGGTTGTATGGTAAAGGTGTTTTAGAACATTCTCCTATTTATTTTAAAAGAGATAACTCTGACTTTATGAGTTTAGACTCAGCTATAACAGTTTCAGGAGATTTTACAATGTTCTTTTATATAGAACCAATTCCTGTTGCTTCTTTACACAAGCAATATCGTTTACTAGGAAAAAGCGATGATAACGATATGTATATATCAATAGGAGAATCAATAAACGAATCATATAACATTAGTTTTGCTTCAGGTAGTGAGTATGCTACAACAGTATCAGGTTATTGGCAACCAAGTAGTAAGAGGCTATTGATTACAATTCAAAGAGAAGGCTCTAAGGTTTATATAAGAGAAAATGGAACTCAGGTGGCAACAGGAACAATACCAACTTCTGATTTTGTTTTTGACCAATTCGGTAAAATAGGAAATGTATCAATACCAACATTTAATGGTTCTCTTTATCATTTTTCTTTATACGATGGATATATATCAAATGAATTACAATCTATTGAGAACTCAATTATTAAAAAAGCATCATTAGCAAAAGGATAATGAAAGATATACTAAAGACATTTGATAGAGCAATTAATAAGGTTGGCAAGAGTTTTGTAGAAAAAATACAACAAGAACTTGTTAATCAGAACCATATTGCATCAGGACATCTGCACGATACTATGCACTATTCATTAGATGAGGGTAGCGACTATGTCGAGTTAATAATTCAATCCAAAGCAGACTATGTGAGAGAGGTCAATGAAGGTCAGAAGCCTTTTGATTGGGATGTGTCTGAGATAATGAATTGGATGGATGATAAGGACAAGAATGGAAAGAGTAAGAAGTTTCCAAGTGGAACACAAGAAAGATTACGAATAGCATATTTAATTGCAGCAGCAATAGCAAGAGAAGGTACTCCTACAAGAAATAGCAAGGAGTATTCTAATAATACATATAGAACAGGATTTATTAATAGAGTAGTAGGGAGTAATGAAAGACACTTTCTTAACGACATTGATAAATCAATATCAACAGATATAAATAACATATTTAAACAATTACCAAAACAAGTATAATGGCGAAGAAGCAACAAACAGTACATCAGATTAAAATACTAGGTCTTAATGATATTAAGGCTTTAAATGTTGAAATAGGAAAGTTAGCAGATAACTACGAGGGTTTAAAAGATGCAGCGAATGATGCCAAAGAACCATTAAAAGATACAGGCAAAGGTGCAGGTGGCGCAGGTAAAGGCATTGATAAGTTGGCAAAAGGCGCAGCAGCAGCAGGTATTGCTTTAGTTGCTTTTAACAAAGTATCTAAGGCTTTAACTGCACAGCTTAAAAAAGGTGTAGAGGTTTTCAAGGGTTATGAATTTGCTATGGCTAAGGTTAAGGCTATATCAGGAGCAAACACAGAGGAATTTATTAAATTAGATAAATCAGCACAAGCGTTAGGTCGTTCTACATTCTTTACAGCAGAGCAAGTAGCAAACTTACAGCTAAACTTTTCTAAATTAGGTTTTACATCTTCTGAAGTTTTAAATGTTCAAGAAGCAGCCTTACTTGCCGCAACAGCAACAGGTGAGGATTTGGCAAGAACTGCAACGGTAATTGGTTCTACTATCAGAGGTTTTGGTTTAGATGCTAGTGAAGGAGCTAGAGTTTCTGATGTTATGGCTGCTTCATTTACAAGTTCAGCATTAACTCTTGAGAAGTTCCAAACATCAATGACAAAGGTTTCTCCTGTTGCGAAACTGCTAGGGATGGACTTAGAGGAAACAACTTCTATTATGGGTGTGCTTACGGATGCGGGTATTGAAGCATCTATTGCAGGTACATCGCTTCGTAATATATTCCTAAAACTTGGTGACCCTTCATCTGACTTAGCTAAGTCTATTGGCTTTACTGTAAACTCAGGAGAAGATATGGTTCGTGAGTTTAGAAGAATGAGAGATGAAGGTGTTAATGTAGAGAAAATGCTTAAGGTTGTAGATGTAAGGCAGGTAGCTGCAATATCTACAATGATAGAACATATTGACAAGATTGAAAATCAAACCGAAGCCTTTAGAAACTCAGCAGGTGCTGCGGGGGATATGGCTGATATTATTGGTGATTCTTTGCAGGGTGCTACACTTCGTTTTCAATCAGCACTTGACGGATTGAGAATTGTTATAGTAGAATCATTTGCTCCTGCACTTCAATCTACACTTGATACATTAGCTAAGTTTTTTAATTTAATAGCTAAGAATAAAGCAACAACAATGTCTGAAAACCTTGAAATGGAAAGACATAAAATGAACGCTTTATTTGAAATAACACAAGACGAAAATGCAGAATTGTCAACAAGAAGAAAAGCCATAAACCAACTTAATAAAGATTATAAAGAGTATTTACCTAATCTAATATCTGAAAAAGATACTTTTGTTGATTTAGCTAAAGCACAGGCATTGACAAATGAGCAGATGACTAATCGTATTACATTAATGGCTGCTGAAGAATTATTAGTTGATGCTGTGCAAGAGCAGTTGACTAGAGAAAAAGATTTATTTGAATTAACCAAAAAAAGAAATGAACTTCAAGCTCAAATAACAAGAGGTGAAGCCGAAATACATCAAGGTAAGCAACGAACAATAAATCTTACTCAAAATGAATTAGATAGAACAATAAATCAAATAAAAGCGTTAAAAGAAAAAGGCGAGGGAGAGCAAGATAATATTGATTTCTTGTTAGAAAAAGCAACAGAGTTAGGTTCTAAGTTAAAAATTGTTAATGGTCAGATAGTAAATTTAGGTCAAGGCGGGAAAGATGATGGTAATGGTAATGGTGATAATGGCACACCTGCGGGTGATGACCTTGCTACAAAAACTGTAAAAGAAGCAGAGTTAAAACTACAAGCGGCAATACTTGACGCTAAAAAAGAATTTTTTGCAAGTGAGGTAGAAACTAAAGAGGAGTTTTCTCTAAGATTATTGGAGATAGAGATTGAGCATTTACAAAAAACATTTGACTTATTACAAGATGGTTCGGAACAAAAATTTGAAATAGATAAGAAATTAACAGATGCAAGAATAAAACTTAAACAACAAGAAACCAATTCCTTCTTAAAAAGCGAAGAAGATAAAAGAAAAGCTACTGAGGATAACATCAAAACAATGAAGGAAACAGGTAAACTGTTAATGCAAATTGGTGAGCAACAAGGTGAAAATAGTAAGATAACAGCAGCGGGAATTAAAATTACTCAAGCTGCTGCAATAGCTGATGGTATTCACGGATTAATAAACGCTGAGGTTGGTATTGCTGAACAAGCTAAATTACCCTTCCCATCAAACCTTATTGCTATGGCTGCTACTGCGGCACAAGTAGTTTCTGTTATAGCCAACATTAAATCATTTATTGGTGGTGGCGGTGGAGGTGGCTCATCTGATGGTGAAGCTACATTCTTACAAGATAGTCAGGGTAATCAGTTTGCTAATGGTGGTCTTACAACAGGTGGTATGTTTGTTGGTAACTCACACGCTAATGGCGGTGTTAAATTTAGAGTTGGTGGTAGAATACACGAAGCTGAAGGTGGTGAAGCAATTATCAACAAGAAATCAACAAGTATGTTTAGACCTGTATTGTCAGCTATCAATAGCTACAATGGTAATGGTGTAAAGTTCGCTGATGGTGGTTTGCTCAATAGTGGAGAGAAGTTTGCTATGGGTGGTGAGCTAAGGTCAGCACAACAATTAGTAAGCGGAGGAATGGGAAGTTCTAAGGTTGTAATCGTAGAAAGTGATATGACAGAAGTGCAGAATAGAATATCTGCTATTGAAAGTCAGGCTACTTTTTAGTATATTTGCGTATGATAAGACAGAATAGTGCCGATATTGTCAATGAGTTCATAGAGCTTATATACAATGAAGTCAAGGTGCGATACTCTGAGGAAGCAGGAATAAAGAATGTCCTGAATCATCTATCAGAGAAAGGTCTTATCGAGCCAAGAAAGCTAAGAGATTATATGATAATAAGAGATTTTGACAAGGTGTTGGAATCTAATGATGGTAACTACACGTTTACATATATGGATATATCCATTAAGTACGATGTATCAGAAAGAACCATTCAGAATATTATGTATAAACACAAGCGTAAATTCAACAAAGACTACAATATTAGATGATTACCCCATTTCTGCGAAAGATATGATACATTAATTATTAAATTTGCAAAATGAACAAATGGTATTCAATAGAAAACAAAGCAGATAATAGCGTAGAAATATCTATCTATGATGAGATAGGTGACTACGGAACATCTGCTAAGAACTTTATAGAGGAAGTTAAAGCTGTTGGAACTGCTGACATCACACTTAGAATCAACTCAGTTGGTGGTAGTGTATTTGATGGTTTAGCTATTTACAACACTTTACGTTCTCATAATGGGTATGTAAACATAAAGATTGAAGGTTTGGCTGCTTCTATATCTACTGTCATAGCAATGGCAGGGGATAACATAGAGATGTCAGAAAACGGATTCTTTATGATTCATAACCCATTTGGACAATCGGCAGGTGAAGCAGGTGATATGCGTAAGACTGCTGATTTACTTGACAAGATAAAAGAGGAGATTATGGAAATCTATTCTAAGAAAACAAACCTTTCGTTTGAAACTCTTTCGGATATGATGGATAAAGAAACTTGGTTGTCTAGTCAGGAAGCAATGGAATATGGCTTTATAGATACTATTACAGAGCCTATGAAAGTTGCTGCATCTTTTGACCTTTCTAAATTTACTAACGTAAACGAGAAAGAGATTAATGAAAAATTAAGTTTAACTAATAATAAGAAAAAAATGACCGAAGAATTAAAAACTTGGTTCAACGGTGTTAAAGAAGAAATCTTAAACGCTGTTAAAGGAGATGAAGTTTCTACTCCTTCTGAGGAAGTTTCTATTTCTATTTCTGACAATGAGGTTATCGTTAACAAGTTCGAGCAGCTTGAAGAAAACGCTAACTCTTTACGTGAAGAAAAAGAAGAATTAGCAGGTCTTGTTGGTGAAAAAGAAAGCACTATTGCTGACTTACAAAACAAGGTTGCTGATATGGAAGCTAAACTAGCAAAGTTAGAAGCTACTGAAACTAATGTAGAAGTAGAAAGCGAACCTGCAATCAACGAAAGTGATGTTGTAGTTAACGCTTGGGATGCTTTTGCTAAATCAATTTTAAAATAATTAATAAATAATATAATATGGCTTTACAATTAACAAGTTTACCAACTGTTGAGCAGTATGATGTAAACAGAGCAATCATCCAACC
>Ga0208793_1001220_pt1 | contig 15306 bp, 17 predicted proteins | sample 17_taG_FD_184092 | JGI IMG/M metagenome (GOLD analysis project Ga0208793, IMG submission 184092) | Marine viral communities from the Subarctic Pacific Ocean - 17_ETSP_OMZ_AT15314 metaG (SPAdes) (version 2) | ecosystem: Environmental > Aquatic > Marine > Oceanic | place: Pacific Ocean | collected...
GCCCCAGTAATAGCACTAGGTAAATTTGTAACTTTTGGAGTAACTTTCATAGCGTCTTTTAATGCACTAGCTTGATATTCAGCCATTGCTTTACTTCCGCCAAATGTTTTTATAACAGACTCCGCTACTCTACCAGCAGGACCAAACATATTTTTAATTATACGAATAATTTCCATTGCTGTTCCTGAAGGATTACCACCTTTACCAACAGCAGGAGGAGTTGTTGCTTGTAAAACATTTTTAAGTTTAGTTAAAATTGCTATTTCATCTGCATTAAATATTGTATTCATTACCGTTTTATTTGATTTCATTGATTGATTAAAAGCGGTAACAAATTTTTGTGCACTGGTAATAGTATTGTCTGTTTGATTACCAAGTAATCGTAAAAATGCTTCTTCTTTTAATATTTTAAATTCTGCTGGGGTTAACATTTTTTTTAATTTAGTTAATGCTTGAATAGAATTAAAACTAAACCCTGCTTTGCTACCTCCAAATATTTTATTAATAGTTTGTTCTGGGGAATAACTACCACTTGTTAAATCATTAATAATTTTATCTACTTCAAATTCATCTGCTAATTTTTTTCTTAGTGAACGTGCATCTTTCCATAAAGTTAATGTTTTATCGTCACCATTTTTAATTGCTGTTTGAATAACCCCATCAGTCCACTCATCGTATTGTTTGATCATTGCTTTAGCAATAGCACTTTGTTGTTTATCATTTGTATTGTAAGCAAATTTAGAAACACGCTGTCTCCAACCTTCTAAATATTTAACATTAAAATTTTTAATGTTTTTAAAAGCAGACATTTTTTGTAATTGTTTTAAAAAATTTTGATTTGTACTTTCTAAAGTACCGCCAAAATCTTTATTAATATTTCTATTTAAATTTAAATATAAATCATCAACACTTTCTTTAGGTACTTTTATATTAGAACTTCTAGCTAGATCGTATGCTTCATCTACTTGACCAACTAATTTTGATCTTTGTTGCGTTAAACTTCCAACTACTCTTTCAGCACCTTCACCAGCGCTTGTTACTGTTGGCGATGTAACACCACCTAGTACAGCTTGTGTATCTTCACCAGCTTTTGCAATTTGACTAGCTTGGTTATCAGCTTGTCCTTGTACTACTTGCTGTGCTTTATCTCCGTACGTGCCAGATTTTGCTTGGGTTTCAAAAGCAAGGTCATCAGCATTTTGTGTCACCTGACCTTTTGTTAAATCTATTTTATTTGTTCCTGACGGGGAAGCTAATGATTGAGACTCAGCATAAAGTTTTTTTTGTGCATCGGTCATTGGTTTGCCGTTTATAGATTTAGTCGCTATTCGTTCAAAAACTCTATTAAATTCATTTTTCCATTCATCAGCAACAACACCTATTTTGTTTAAATAATCTTTACCTTGTTTAGTCCACACATTTTTTGTTGCGTCCCATAAGTATTTACTTTTTTTAGCTTGATTAATTGCTTGTGCTAACAATGGTGCCAATAATTCTCCTGCTGTTCCTAAAAAAGATATAAAAGCACTATGCATCAATTTATCATCAAAATCTGCTTCAAACACAGCTTCGGTAATATTATCTCTTGCTAAAGACACACCACCCATGCCAACGCCTGCACCTACACTTTTACCAATAAATCCACCAGATTTTCCAATCCAACCACCTAATTTGCCACCAGCCGTAAATTGCCAAATATCTTTTACTAAAGCTGTTGCGTCGTTATTACTAAACCCAGCTTTGTTTAAATAAAAAGTTTTTTCCTGACCTTCACCATTTTTATTAATAGTAATCGTTGCCATTGGTGTTCCAAATTGATCAAAAGATACGTCAGCTTCAGGAAAATAATATTTAAAAATTTGTGCCATCATTACTGGATTACCTCTTGCGTTAGCTAATTTAGAAGCAATAGGAATTAAATGTTTTTTACTTATATCAGGATTAACACCTTCTACATTATGACCCATAACAGAAGGTATTTCTTCCATGTTTTCAAACTCTGTTCTGCCTTTACCAGTAATTAAACTATTCCAAAAACCTACTTCATTTTCACTGGTACTATTTTCAATTGCATTTTGTTCAGCTAATATTTGTTGATTAGCTATATCGCCACTTTCAAAATTTTTTTCTACAAATTCTAACATTTCATTTAGTTTAGCTTCATTACTCATTTATGTCATACCCTTCATTAAGTAATATATTGGCAATTTGAGTTTTAGAATATTGTAATTTTTTTAAATATTCTATTCTGCTTTGTATTGGCTCTCTATAAGGATTGTCGTTTAAAAACTTTTTATATGCTGGGTCAAATATTGGCATACCTTTATCGTTGTACCCAATAGGCTCAACATTTATTCCTTTTTTTAATGCTAATTTTTGTCTAGCAATTGCTTTTTCTGTGTAGGCTTTAATACTTTTTAATTTACCTTCAAAAGCCATTGGGGAGTCGTTACCACTTGGAATGGAACGTTGTATCCACGCCATTTCTTTTTCACCACTTGCTACACCAGTTACCCATTTACGATAAGCGTTAAAGTATTGAAGCACATATTGATCATGGATTGCTTTTCTTTGTGTAAATACATCTACTTGATTTGCATCCATTTTGTTAAAGAAGTTTTTTAACCATGCTTCTGATTTGCCACCAATAGTATAAAAATCTTTTTCAAAAGTTGCTTCAATCATATTTAATTGATCTAAAGCATCTGTACCACTTAGTATGTCACCTTCTAATTTGCCTTGTATTTTCTTAGACATATTATTAAGATTACCTTTACCAATAGAAATGTTACCTTCATTATCAATATTAATTGTTTGACCTTGAAGATCAGCAAGAATAAATTCTTTTCTTTTTTCTGGGTCCATTACACCAGCTAAATCTAATTTTTTTTCTATAGCTAATTTTGATGCTGTTGAATATTTATCTATATTATTAACATATTCACTTTGAGGAACGCGCATTTCCATACCGTCAACAATACGAGTAACATCCATAAACTTATTACCAGCTTTTTGGTTTTCCATATAAACATTAGATAAAAATTCAGCGCCCTTTTCAGGACCTAATGTTAAAGCAAATGCTTTTTGTTCATTATCAACATAATCACTTTGCATTAATAAATTAAATGTGTCTTTAGATTGTAACTTATCTTGCATAGCCATATTAGTTTGTAATTGGCTTAAATTTTTATTTATTGAATTATCATAACTTTGTGTGCCTGCATCAACACCAGCTTTTAATATCATAGCAGGATTTATATTGTCTGTTGCAGGACGAGGACCAGCTAAAGCCATCATATTTAAACCAGCATCTAATAACCCTCTACCTCTAGCTTTTCTTACAGTATCAATACCAAGAAGATTAGCCATTTGATTATTTTCTAATGTTGGCAACATCATATTTAAAACTTTATTCATTGCATCTGCCATTTAAAATGCACCCAATCCGCCTAGTAAAGCACCACCCATTAAGTATGGATTAGCCGAACCTGTAGCACCAATCATATCGTAAATACCAGCACCACTAGAAGCACCACCAAGTAAACCCATAATAGGATTTCTTGACATTGGCGTTATGCTAGATGTTGATGTTCCAAAAGGACCACCGACACTAGCTTGATACTCTCGTAGTTTTTCATATGGTTTACGTTGCTCGAATTCAAATCGTTTCATCGCATCACCAAGTTGTCTTTCTGCTAATTCTTCTCTAGCACTACCGACAGTTTGTAGCTTAGCTATATCGCTATAATCCATTTCACCAAGTTGAGGTGCTCTCATTGACATAGAGTCCATAACGGCACGTTCTCTATTATAGTTATCGGCATATATTTGATTTGATAAGTTACCTAAAGAGTCTGCTACCATTCCAGTATGTGCAGGGGAACCATAACGTCCAGCTAAAGATACGTTGGAGTTAACGCCTGCTTTTACTTTATCCGACATTGTATTAAATAAATTATTTAAATACGGGTTTGTTGATGGATTAAGAAAAGCACCACTCATTACATTGTCTGCGTAAGTTTGTGATTTATTAAGTAATGGATTGCCTTGTGTTGCTCTTGCTTTTGCTAATTGTAATGCTGTTTCTGTTTCATTGGCAAAAGGAACATAAGTTTGATTTGGGTAATAATTAGGTACATCAGAATTAAATAATTCTTCCGCGCGTTGAAATCCTTTTTCTAAATACGGTGATTGTACTTGCCAAGGTTCCGTAATTTGTTGTGTTGTTTGCGTTCCTGCACTTTTACTCATTTTAATTCCTTTGTCATAACGATATGTTTAGCTTCATAATCCTTTAATTTTTTTATCCATCCTTTACGTCCGACTAATTCGATACGTTTACAGTTATTTTCTTTGGCCCAATCTTCTACTTGTGATGTCATTTGATCTAACCATTTTTTCATATTAGAACCACCAGCTAAAAACCAGCGACATACTTTAAATTTAGGATACTCTATTATTTGCGTTAAAACGGCCGACTCTACTTTATGTGTCCAGCTTATCCATAACTGCATATCTTTTTGTAAGATACCGTCTAATAAGTTTTGACCATTATACGAAAAGTCATCATACATTACGGCTTTTAATAATAACGGTTCTACCTGTCCCCATATAATATGAACATTCTTAGGAGGAACATAAGATATTATTCTATCCGATGATGATGTACTTGTACGTTCTATCTGTTTGACCATTGTTTGCATGTGTTAATGTTGCGTTTTGTTTTCCTTGTGCGGACACATACAAGCTGGTTATTCCTGCCGACGCGTTTGACGTTGTTGGCATAAATACAATAACACTATCACCACCTAAACGTTTATCATTTAACGTTGTTGTCGTTGTCGACGCGGTTAAGGTTATTGTGCCTGTACTGTTTAATTTTCCATCTAAGGAGTTGTTTGTAACAATGGCTATTTGTCGTCGATGATCTTCTGCTACTGGATTAGATAACGGAACAGCTTGAAATTGGCCAGCCATTATCGTTTTCCTTCGGGTCTTGCTTCGACATCAACACCCTGCATATTCGTAAAGTTTCCATTTACGATAACTCTTAATCGGTGATACCTTGAATTAGTACGTAAAGGACAATCACCTGATGCTTTTACGGTTACGGCACTTCCTGTAGTTAATGTGTCTGCTTGGGAGGAACGAGAAATTGGTGTAACTGTTATTGTCGTGTTTTCTCCGTTTGCGTCTACAATTGGACGTGCGTTAATTAACGTTGATCTTTTACCTTCAGCACCTTCAAACTCTGTTGTATCGACGGTAGCGGTCATTGACCCACCCATAAATTTACCAAACTTTTTAGCGCTCGAAAATCCTGCTAAACCAAGTACACCTTCTTGATAAAAATAAGAGTCAAGCGGTCTAGGTAAATCATCTAATGACCCTAGTACATCTAAACTTTCTAATGTTGTAAATGCTTCTTGGGAAGCTGTACCAATAAAATCTAAATCTTGTCCTGAACAAGTTGACCATGAGTCAGTTGCGTAATTATAAACAAGCATTTTATTATTAATTGTACTAGAACCAGTAGCACCAGAACCACGATAAGAAACAACATATAAACTGTTGTTAGTATCAATAGCCGAACATATTCCATCAAAGTTTGACGATAAGTCCTCAAAAAAGAATTCATCAATTTTACCTTTAGATATTGGTGTAATTTTTGAACCGTTAGTAATTTTATAAAATCCATCTTGTGATAAAAAGAATATATCAGAACCTACACTTGCAATTGATTTAGGTGCAAAGGCCCCGATATTATCTGCTACTTTAGAAAATTGAAATACTAAAGGTGCACCAATAAAGTCTGCTCTAAAAATTGCTTTGTCTGTAAAGATAACACCAAAACTTTCACCTCCTACTATGCCTTGTATATTACCTGAGTCTGGTAAATCTTGGGAGTCAGAAAGCGTAGTCTGTGATGGGGTAAACGTGGTAGGGTCATTTATCCCTGACCATTTTACGCGGTTTGAGTATGTGGTGCCACTTTCATTTGTGTATCCAGCAAAAACAAAGTCTCTTATAACAGCAACATATTTAGCTTTTAGTGAAACTAAATCGGCAAAAGCTGTTGATGTTCCTTCTACAAAAGACTGAATATTATCAGCAAAGTTAGTAGCAATAACTCTGTTACCAAATTGGCAAAAGGACCAAAAGTCACGAGCATTTTCTGTAGTTGAGTTATTGTAACCTCCTGCTTTCGATTTATCGACAAAGACAATACTAGAATTCATTTGATACAATTTTGTTGCATCACCGCAATAGTTCGTTGTGCCTGATGCACTTAGTTGCGTATGTAATCCTACGGCTGGTCCTGTTAAAGCTGTTGTTGTTAATTCTGTAAATGATGGAAAAGATTTATACCCTTTTGCTAAAGGAATAACATTGTCCACTTTCATGCTTCCTCTATTTTGAAAAGAAGGCATGTCAGACATTAACTGACCAAACTCAATCATCCTACACTCTTAGCTGTCATTTGTAACGGGCCCGAAGAATGTCGTCCTGACTCATCAGATGTATTCGCTACTCTTACAGCTTCCCTATATAATTCTGCCCAAACACCTAATCGTTCATCTTGCATTAAGAAAGGTGCACTTTCTAATAACGATGCATATAAATATAAATCAGGATGGTTTGTTAAAATAGCATTAGTTGTATTGTCATCACTTAACGCTGTTGGTTTAGAATAATAGGCCCACTCAATAGAATACGAACTATCTGGAGTAGGACCGAAATATAATTTTTCACCTATAATTGTTTGATAGATAGGCTCTCCACTTGTTACACCACCATAATTTTTTGTTAATTCAAAAGGTGACATATACCGTAAAACTATTTTTGGTGATGTGTTTAACGCAACATATCTAAACTCTAAAAAGTTTGTTGGTAGATCAATATAATTTTGACCACCTGTTGCGGTTGCTGTGCCAACACTTTCCATTATACGTAAACGTAAATCTCTACCGTGTCTTGCTTCTGCTAATGCAATAAAATCAGGTATGTAAGATGTTAGATCATCGCGGTTTAAATAATTTGCTATTGATGTTTTTAAATTTGCAAATGTATCTAATGCCATTAAATTTCTCCGTGATGTGTTCTAAAATACATAAATTCGTTACTGTTTAATTTTTGTTTTATTTTTGGCCAATCGTTTTTATCAAAAAAATTAATTCCTTCTTTACGCCATTGATCAATTACTATTCTAGGAATACAAGCAACATGTTTCATTATATCACCGCTTTGATCGATGTGGTTCATTTCTATTTTATTCATATTTAAAATAGGTTCCACATCTTGCGTTTTATAAATAATAGACTTGTCCTCCGCTTCGTCATAATGAAAGAATTCTTGCACATCGGCTGGATTAAAGGCTTGGTTAAATTTAGTAAAATTTGGCATATTTCCTAGGTTTTTTAAGGTTATAAATTATTTATTTGACATATAACATTGTTATAGGGTATAACATTGTTAATAAACAAAAAGGATAAAACGATGTTAAATACTAAAGAAAAAATTAATACTAACATATTTGTAGGTCAAGGTGTTACATATTCAATTGGTAGTGATAGCTATGCTATGACTGTTATTAAATACGAAAATAATGTTGTAAGTGTTCAGCATGATAAAGATATTCCAACAAATAATCACGATGTTTACGGTGAACAAAAAAATCTTTATGTCCCTGATGAAAACGGTCGTATTGAACATTATAAACAATACAATTGGTACGATGGACCAAGATGGTTTAAAGTTAAATATAATTCTAAAACTAAAAGATGGATAAAAAATAATATATTTGGTCGTCATCCAGCTACAATACATTTTGGTTTTAGAAAAACATATAGGGACCCTAGCTTTTAAAAAGAGGGGGTTTATACCCCCTCCCCTTAATTAAAATTTACGAAGTAGTTAAATCAAATACACCACCACTAGCTTTTTCATTTTCACTAACAAGTGTGTACTCAACGATTAGTTGAGATTTTTGAGAGTCACCTGTTACTGATAAATCTTGTGTAGTGAATGGTCTTAAATAACCAATCGCCCATTTATCAGACTCTAGGATTAAACAATCTCTTGATCTTACTAATCTGTTTGGAATAACTTTTAATGTGCCGTAGTCACCTCGGTAAACATCAAAATAATCATTGATAGTACCGTTGTTATCGACAACACTTCTAGTAGCGTCTGCTCTACCAGTAAAGCCGTTCATTTTTCTTTTGTTGAAACTTCCAACATGAACAGTATCAGGATTTCCACCAGAAGCGAAAATTAAGTCTAAAGCACCTGTAAACATTGCTTCAGTGAAAACTGCTTGTGTTCCATCAGTTCTTGCATCAGTACCGTTTCCAGTAGGTGATGCTGGTGAACCTGAACCACTCATAATGTCGTTAGTTGCAATCCAGCTTTGACAAGAACCTAGTTCTCTTGCTGTTGAACCGTTACCAGCAACTTGGCCATTGTTTAAACCTATCATTGCGTGTTCCATGTCCTTTTTTAATTCTTTGGACTTGTGTAACATTTGAAAAGCTTTTTCTTTTTTTCTGCCTGCTCTGTTAACCGCATCTAAAGTGTTTGATACTACAACAGTTTTATCAGAAATCTGCGTGTAGTTACCTACTCTAGCGGTAGTTAGAGAAGCGTCTAAAGTTGCCTCGTCTCCCTCAATAACTTTGTTATCCGCTACTGCACTTAAATTTAATGTTTGCCATTCATGGTAAGTGGAATTAATATTTTGATTTTTTAATGACGATAAAAACGGTGTTTCCGTTACCGCTACCATAGAAATAAGATTTGATAAATCTTCTCTATTTCCTACACTGTCATAAGAATCAAAAGTATTTGTTGGCTGTGCCATATATTTTCTCCTATATAGTTAGTTGATTACGTTCATAAACGCATCTAGCATGTCCTCTGACTTGCCAGACTTAGCACGTTTAAAACTTGTGCGACGAGTTTCGTAATTAACATCTTCTTTAGAAGTAGGAACACCAGCTTTAGAAACTTTAGGAACCTTGTTTACTTTTTTTCCATCTAACTTAGCTTTCTTTAATTGATTATATTTCATACCTTCTATCGCTACCATTACGGTACGATGATCAGTTAACATGCTCAATTCTTGATCACTAAATCCAATATCATTTAAATAATTCTTTACACCTAATTTTAGCTTATCACCTTTTACGGGGTCAGCATACTCAGGTACTTTTTCCTGCAACATTGCAGACTGGGAAGTAACATACTGTTTGTATTTAGCTTCTGTCTCTGCTTTTTGTTTTGTTTCTATTTGCTTTAGTTCTGCTTCCGCTTGTTGACGTACTTCTTTCTTTTTATCAGACTCAGCTTTTTGGCGAACGTATTCAATTGGGTCGTCTTTATAAAGTTGGTCCCAATCAATATTTTCCTCTGTGTCTTGTTTAATAAAAGATTTTAATTTTACTGCGTAGTCATCGCGTTCTTTTTTGACCGCTTCCATTTCAGCTTGCGTTTTAGTTCGTTCGGTTTCTAAACCTCTGCGTTCTTCTGCTAACTGATTTGTTTTAGTCGAGTAATCTTTTTGCCTACTATATCCTGCAAGAAGTTCGTTAAGGTTAACTTTTTCTTCTAAGCCATTTACTTTGACTGAATAAAGTTCCTCATTAGCTTCTGCTGGGGAGTTGTCGTCAATTTCCTCTAATTCCAAATCGTCGGGAGTTGGTTCACTTTCGGTTGCGTCTGGTTGTGCTTTCGCGTCCTGTTCAGCCGATTGTGTTGGTGCTTCGTTCTCTGCGGTTATAAAGTTCTCGAATTCACCTAATAAGTTTGTTTGTGCTACTGGTTCTTGAACCGTAGCGTCGTCAGTAACCGCTGTTTCCTGTGTAGGATTGTCAGCCATATTTTACCTATTCTTTAAGTATTGTTCCCGTTTCCATAATGGATTGTATTCGGGTTTGTACGGAGTCAAGCATCTTTACCATCATGTAAATTTTTTCTCTTGCTTCCGTATCACGAAGGGGAGTATCTAATAATTCATTAATTAACTCTTTTCGTAATTCTTTATAAGACTCTTGATAAAGCGGATTTTCTATAATTGCTTTAGCGTCATTAGATCGTTGTATTTCTTGTTCTGGGGTCATCTACCTTTTGCCCTGTAAGAGTAAGTTCCTTTTTTACCTTGATCTTGTGCGTAAGATTTTTCTCTATCTCTTGTTTGTGCTGGTGAAAAATATCCTGAGTCTTTTCTTACTTGATTAACAAATTGACCTGTGTTTAAATTTTTATATTTATCTTTTAAATCTTCTTGATTTTTTTTAACATAATATGAATTTACATTTATATCACCAATATATGCATCATTTACTGGCGTTCCTTTAGTTTCTTTATAAGGTTTAACATCGTCATTAATCATTAACAAACCACCTTGTGTTTTTTGTGCGTTTGTTTGACCACTACCAGTTATATCAAATCGTAAACCGCCATCAGGTTCAAATATAGGGTTAGCAGGCAAGTCACCTAAGAAACCTCGTTTCTTTAATTCTTTTATTATTTTATTTCTTTTTGCTTCTTGTAATTTACCAAATGCTAAAGTGAAATAAGGACTAAATGGCATTTGACCTGAATCTAATTTAACCATGTTACCTTTACTTGGTAAATAGCCAAGTATAGAATTACTTAGTCGTCCCCTATCGACAAGGTTTTGAATGTATTCTTCATTTGTCATTTTTGCTATTTCTTCATCTGTTGGAATGTATAATTCTTCTGCTCGTTCTTCTTCAAAAGTTTTTCCATTATCATTTTGAACACACATTGGATGATTGGCATTAGCTGGCATCGAACAAAATACTCCCATGTCAAAATCACTTTCAGGTGTATCTGGTTCAGGAGTCATTGGGTTTGTTGAAAATTTAAAAGGTGTTGCTGTTGCAAAATCCATAGGGACTGCACCTAAAGGTGTACCACCTCCACTAGCAATAGTAGAAAATAAAGATGACTCGCCAAAAGGTGTAAATTGTACCATTATAAAGTTCCCATCTGTGCTTTTCTATTCATCTTTTCTCTTTCCATTTGTAACTCTGCTAGCATTTCTTGTTTTTTTAATTCTAACTCAGCTACTTGTTCTTGTTGTTTCAATTCAAGTTCAGCTTCCATCTTTTCTTTTTTCAATTGCAATTCAGCAATGTTCTTTTCTCGGTCAGCTTGTATTTGTTGTTGTGTAGCGATAAGCAACGGGTTTTCTTGCATTGGGTCTTTAGGCTGTTCAGGAGGAAGTGTTTCGGGATTTGTAAAAAATTCCTGCGGGGATTTAAACCCAGCATTATGAACCATGCGCTCTAGCGTATTGTAGATGTTTTGTTCATTTGCTAATTTACTACCTGACATCATTATTTTTTCTTGGATGCCTAAAATTTGACCTAATATTTGAAGCCGTTGCTCATGGCTTCCCGTTCCTAACCCCACGTTTATTGTTAAATTAAATTTATTTTTCCACTCTCTTGGGTCTATTGGAACGTAATTGTTTCTAATTTTTATTATTTTTTTATAATCTTGATATTGTGTTGTTAATTTTAACAAACAATTCATTAAATCTTTAATACCTGTTTCGGCAAACACTCTAGCAATTGTTTCAATACGTTGACCAGCCGATGCCATTGCTTCTTTAACACCTGTTGCTGTTGTATGTGATTTTTGTATAGTGTTAGGGTCCAAGCCTTGTTGCATCCTACTAATGCCTGAACGTTGTTCTTTTATTTGATCAACTTTCTCCATCATTGCCAAACCTTCTTGCATAAAGTTTTGTGCTTGTAATGGAACAACAGCATTAGGTGATTTAACTCTTACAATGTTGCCTGCGCGCGATTGTAGTAAGTCATCAAGATTTACTTGTGAGTCAACAGCCAATACGCGTGAGTTGTTCATTAGAAAAGCGTTGTCAAGACACTGACGTAGAAGTACACTCTTTATTTGCTGGATGTCCATAACGAGGTCTGCAACACTCATTCCAAATAAACGATGCGGATTAATAATCGGTGTAATAGTAGAAAAAGGAATATATGATATTTCTTCTACGTGTAAAATTTCGTTTGTATCTCCTACCGTACAAACTTTTAATAATTCTGCTACACCATCATTATCAATATCTGTTCTTATATAATTTTCATAATATAAAACTTCGCGCATAGAAGGGTCAGCGCTTTCGTCCATGTAACTTTCTTCATTAAATAAGTTACGACTTAGCGACTCCTCATTCCATGTTGAGTTTGCGTAGTTTGGTATATCTTCTATTTTTTTTCTATCGTACCCCTCACCTATTAAATCACTAACCGTTTTTTTTAATCGGTGTGCAACGTAAGGCGCATCAGCTAAAGTTTTGGTACGTTTAGAAACAAGCATTTCTTCGGGAGGAACGTTTTCAATGCAAATTTTACCTGATGATGATTTACGTCGAACATCAACGTTAAATACAGTTTGGGTGTCTGCCATTTCACCTTGCTCTGTCATTACCATTTTTTCTTCAGTAACTTCTTCAACGTTAACTACTTCAACAGCATCATCTATCAATAAAGCCTGATATTCTATCTCTGTAAGGCCTTTATAAGACTCTTTAAGGAATTCATCCTCGTATTTATAATAATGCTTTATAAACCCGTTTTTTTGGATTAATGCATCTTTGAACCACGTATAAAATACTTTCCAGCCGTCATTTTCTTTAAATATTATATGATTAATATATTCCGTGGCTTGCTTAGATGCTTCTTCATCTTCAGGACCTACAGGCTCAAATTTTACAATATCGTCTCCTGCGGTAAAGATACGTAATAAACTTGGAAGCACACTTTCTACGGCTTCTAATACATCACTACTTATAACTTGTGATCTGCCTTCTACTTCATTACCAAATGGCTCTGAATTGTAATAATCTAAGGCTAGGGAACGTTCTTGAACCAGTTTACCGTTTTGATAGCCTAAAGCATCAGTTATTTCGCGTGTAATAGTGCCTTTTAGTTCTTGTTCTTTTTTTTTGGTTAATTTCATTGATTATTATATTGTTGTAGTGTAACAGTGTTATATGACTAAATTTCAATTTAGAAAATTACTAAAATTTCTTGGTATATCCCAAGGGAAGCTGGCGAAGGAAGTCGGTATTACCCGAACAGCCGTCGGTAATTATTTCAATGGCCGTAGGCCCGTGAATAACCAGTTGGCTTGGGGTCTTGGACTCAAAGAACAAATCGTTGAAAAAGATAAACGTATTGCCTTTTTAGAAAAAAAGGTTTCTAAACTATCCCAGAAGGCCCGTAATTAAGTTTACTGGACCAATCGCTTGACTCGTTCAAGCCTATACTCATATACCTCATTGCATCACATGAATTACTTTCAGGTCCGTGATGAGGTGTTGACGTTTGTTCTCCTAGTTGGTTTTTCTTCCATCGGTATTGTTTTAAACAATTAATGAGGTAGTCTGTTTTGTCTTTATTAAAATAACATCGTTTTAAGGACATCCGTAAAGAGTTTATTCCGTCCTCTATTTTAAGTTTGGGAACAGGTTGTATAAACCATCCTAAATTAGATGCTATCTCCTGCCTGCTTTTTCCTGACCCTAACTCTGTAACCACTATGTCATGCCCAGCGAAGTGGTTATCATATGTATAGGGTAGTTCTTTTAATCTATTGGCGTAGTATTCTAAACTTTCTCCTGACCCTTCTAAATGATCAATAACATGTATAGCCGAACCTACCTTCTGAATAAAAACAATGCTAAAAGCATCACGAAATCCAATATCGGAAAATGTGGTAACGGGTAACTCTGCGATGTGAGGAACATTAGTAATTCTATTTTCATTCTCCACCATCTGCATTGATTTTGTGTAAATACCGCCAACGACTCCAGCGTCAAAATCTACCATAAACTCGGTATCATATTCTTCAGGGGACATCATATTCTTTAGATTGTCCAACTCGTCTTTTGGTATTATTTTTGTATCTTCTACGGTGTACTTTTTAACAAACCAATCTTTATGGCCTTTATTATTCATATAAAGGTCATAAAAAAAATTATGCCCCGAAGGGGTCCCGATGGCGATTAGCCATCCCGATTTTTTATCCATCTGGTGTCTATCGACTAAAGCTGGCCGTAAGACCTTATTTAATAAATCTTTATGGAGTAACTGACACTCATCAAGAATAACACCGTCCGCAAAAATTCCACGAATAGAGTCAACGCTATTTCCGTCGGCCCCTAAAAGTTGTATTCTTCTCCCCCCTACCATATCACAACGAAGTTCTGTCTCGTGATACGTAGTTCCCTTAATATTTTTTGTTAAAAATTTTAGCGTATCCCAATGTATTTTTTTTACCTGAGAATACGTAGCCGATATTATATAATACCGAGGGTTTGGAAGCTGGCACTCAAAACACTTCTTTAATGTCTCTGCCAAACAAAAGTAGGATTTTCCAAATCTTCTATGTGCTGGGATAACGTTAAAGCGCTTTAGTTTACGATGTAACTGTGCTTGATGTTTCCTTGGTTTGTACGGAATAGTATAAGTAGGCAAAAATAACTTTCTACGGGAAGAAAATTCTTATGTAATTTTTTTTTGAATTTTTTTTGGTAATTCTTTTAAATGAAATAACGGTTTACTAGAAGCTGTATGTATTTTGCCCGTATGTAGTTTTCCGTTTGGCATTTTATGAAAATTGCCGTTAAATACTTTACCATCCTTGGTATAATGCTTCATGCCTGTACCCATTATGATAACTTCTTGCTAATCCACATGTTTTTTACCAACGAGGTACCAGTACCGAATTTTTTATCAGCCTGTGCTTTAACTGATGCATAATTCTTTTTATTTTTATTTGTTTTAGGTTTCCCAAGGTTTTTAGGCCTAGGCTTATCCCATACTTTAGTGCTCATATATCTCCTGTAAAAAAAAAGGTCCTCGAATGGACTCTGCAAAGTGTTTAAATGGCTTGGGTAAAAGTTTTTGTAAAAAAAAAAGGGGTGCCACCTTAATTTCCTAGGTTTTCTGGGGTTTTTATACCAAATAGGATTATTTATCCCATCTAACTGGCTAAATACTGCCATTTCTTAGTTTATTTCACAAATTTAAGTAATTTTATTAAGATTTTTAAGTTCTCGTGAGGTTAATAGACTAAAAAGACCTCAATTTTGGATTATTAGACCTATCTCACCCTATTTATCCCAATATAACAGCCAATTACTTCTTCTTACCCTCTTTACCTTTATTACTCTTTTTACTTACTTTTATCTCTTTTTTCTCTTTATTCGATACTTTAGAAGCATATCCAAGCATCTGAAGTAAACCA
>Ga0208793_1001226_pt1 | contig 15259 bp, 15 predicted proteins | sample 17_taG_FD_184092 | JGI IMG/M metagenome (GOLD analysis project Ga0208793, IMG submission 184092) | Marine viral communities from the Subarctic Pacific Ocean - 17_ETSP_OMZ_AT15314 metaG (SPAdes) (version 2) | ecosystem: Environmental > Aquatic > Marine > Oceanic | place: Pacific Ocean | collected...
TTAATACAAGATTATAAGCTTATAGTAGATAGAGATAGTACTAACATAGCTATGGAGCTTAACAACTATACATATAAAGATAAAGGTTCAGGACTTGTAATAGATGATTATAATCACGCACTAGATGCACTAAGATATATAGTTTCATTTCATTTAATGAACAGCTCTAAGATAGAGATAGTTTAAAGTTACATAAGTAACGATAATAAGGATTATATTATATGAGTAATAATATTAAAATACAAATACCTGAGAGTATAGCTGATATAACTTTATCACAATACATTGAGGTTCAAAAGCTTATAGATAGAGAGCTTGATGAGCCTTCTTTTATGGAGAGGGTTGTAATGTTATTTAGTGGAGTTAGTAAGAGAGATGTTAAGAATATTGATATTAAAGACTATACTATGATAGGTCAGTCTTTAGCTTTAGCATTAAATACTAAGAGTGAGTTTCAAGATAGATTTGAATTAGATGGAGTTGAGTATGGATTTATACCAAACTTTGATAAGATAACTCAAGGGGAATATATAGACTTAACATCAACTGATTTAGATAATGAATCTCTACCAACTGTAATGTCTGTATTGTTCAGACCTATTACTCATTCTGATTCTTTTGGTAATTATCAAATAGAGAAGTATGATGCATCTTTAGAGAGAATAGAAATAATGAAAGAGGCTCCTATGAATGTAGTTAATGGTGCTATGGTTTTTTTTTGCAATTTAGCGAACGAATTAGAGAGTTATATACTGAAGTCTATGGAGGTTCAGGAGGAGGAGAGAAATCTACAGTAGGATACTTTGAGAAATGGGGGTGGTATGCTACTCTTGATATGATGGTAGATGGAGATGTATTTAAAATGGAGATGTTAGAGGATATGAATGTACATAGATTTCATGTAGCTTTAGCACATAAATTAGATAAAAGAAAGATGGAGGCATCTTTAAGAAAAGGTAATAACGTAACACAATTATAATATGACAGCATATAGTGAATTATTAAGATATATTAAATCATTAGCAGAGTCTGAGGAGTTTGTTAATACTGTAACAATGGGAGAAGACTTGGACCTCAACAAGGGTAACATATTTCCTTTGTTTAATGTAGATATAACTGGAGCTTCATTTACTTCTAATTCAACTGTATCTTTTGATGTAGAGATGGCTGCATTAGATTTAAGGAGTATTAATAAAGATAGTAATGATGACAAGTTCTATGGTAATGATAATGCTATTGATAATCATAATGCTACTATGTCAGTTCTTAATAACATTTGGGTTAAGATGCATAGAGATTTTGCTAGAAATAATATTACATCTAGTGACAATCCTAGTCTAGAACAAATAACATTCTCTGATAAGAATCTGTTAGATGGATGGAGTATTAATTTCTCTGTAGAGATGCCTACTAACGGAGTAGACCTTTGTATTGAATGCTAGATAAAGAGGTAAATAAAGTACTAGATAACTTTGGTAAAGGAGTTGTAGGACGTTCTAAGAGTAACCTATCTAAGAAAGGTAAGGATAAAGGAGAGTTATATAAGAAAATAAGACATAATGTTAATAAGAGTGGAGAGTTAATATTTACTATGCCTGAGTACGGGTTGTTTGTTGATGCAGGTGTTAAAGGTAAAGGTGGAACTAGAAAGTATGAAGACGGAAAGAAGCTTAAGAGTCCTAAGAAATGGAAGACTAAAAAAGTAACTAATAATAAATATAAATATAAAAGTAAGTTACCTCCTGTAGATGTATTTGAAACTTGGATATTAAGAAATAAGATAGCTCCTAGAAATAAGAAAGGTCAATTTGTTAGTAGGAAGTCTATGAAGTTCGCAATAGCTAAAGTAGTATATCATACTGGTATAGAGACTACTGACTTCTTTCAGGATGCATTCTATAATCAGATAGATACGTTAGTAAGTAACTTAGAAGAGGGAATAGAGAATACAATATTAGAATCAATAAATATTAAAATATAAATTAAAATGATAAGATCACTAAGTCCATATTACATAACAGTTCCGTTAAGGTATGCAGGAAACACTATTACCTGTGAGTATTTTAAACTACATATAAAAGTGTGGAGTGGTAATGAATTGAGTGTACCTGTTGATATAGATTATACTATTGTATATGATAATACTAATGCAGATACAGGAGACCACGTTATTAACATAGCTCCTTTACTTAGAGACTTTATAGAGTTTACCCCTAAAGACAATGGACAGAGCTTTGGAATATTAGACTCTGATGGTAATCAAAAATGGGTTAAGACTTATGTAGAGTATGATGGAGGTACTACAGACTATCAAGCTACAACTGATTTGTTTAGTTCAGGATATTCTTATGGTACTGACGGAGTTAATGCAGATACTAGAGGACCTGATACAGCAGATAAGCCTCAGATACTTTTAGAGGATAATGATTATACTATGCACAGAAGAGGTGTGTTTAATGTACCTATTTCTTTAGAGGACTTATCTAGTAGTACTACAGTAGTGGTAAGAAGCTATCCTAGCTTTCAAATAAGTGAGAGTAATTTAGTGTCTACTACTTCAGATTCTGATAACCTCATCAAAAATGTATGGGTTGATACATCAGCAGCTACTACAGATGAATACATAAGGGTAACTTTTAACGGAGATATTATAGACTTTGTTCTTAAAGATGAGTTTAGATTTGATCCTATGACTGTATTTTTTATTAATAAGTATGGTGCTCAACAAACATTTGTATTCTTTAAAGAGAAGAGAGAAAGCATAAAGGTTACAGATAATACTTTTGAATCTAATATAGGACAGCCTTCTACTGGTAGTCATCAGTTCTTAAGATATAATGTACAGTCTAGAACTACAATAAAGGCATCTAGTGGATTTATTACTGAGGATGAGAATGAAGCTGTTAAGCAGATGATGTTATCAGAGAGAGTATGGATGTATAGTATAGATGATGGGTTTACTCCACTTAACATAAAGACTACTAGTACAAGCTTTAAGACTAGACAAAAAGAAAGACTGATTAATTATGATATAGAATTTTTAAAAGGATATAACGATATAAACAATATATAAGACATGGTTAATATATATGTAGAAGGTCAGCTTATAGACCAGTTTAATGATGAGAATGTAGAGATAGTATCTAGAGTATTAGATGTGAGTGATATTACAAAGACACAGGGAGACTATTCTAAGACTTTTACAGTTCCTGCTAGTAAAACTAATAATAAAATATTTAAACATTGGTATAATGCATCTATTGATTCAGGCTTTGATGCTAGAGTTAAGGTGGACGGGAATATTGATATAGATGGAATACCTTTTAAAACTGGTAAGTTCTTATTAAGGAGTGCTCAGATAGATGACGGAATTATAACTTCCTATACTCTTAACTTCTTTGGTAATGTTACTAGTCTTAAGGATATAATAGGAGAGGATGAGTTGACAGATTTAGACTTTAGTACTTATGATGTTGATTATACAGATGACGATGTTATTGATATGTTAGAAGTAGACTATAATGACACTTATCCTGAGGTAATATTTACACCTACGTCTAAGAGGAGATACGTATATAATAGTGAGTCTCTTGTGGGTATGGGAGAATATGCTGATGAGGTTATAGCTCAAGAGGAGTCTAATATACATAACATAGCTTTTCCTGATGCAGGGATAATTGATGAGGACGGATATGATCAACCTGAAAATAAAGCTATAGGTATTCAATGGAATGACTTATTACCTTCTTTAAGAGCTGATGTTGTTATAGATGCAATAGAGAATAGATATACAAAGTTGAATGGATATAGTTCAGATATTAAGTTTAGTAGAGACTTCTTTGGGACTACAGAGTTCAATCAACTATATATGTTATTATCATCTAAGAATGATCGACCTATATTAAAACCTAACGTTACTCCTCAAGATTTACTTACTTCTCTTGACTATAAAGGAGAAGGATTGCAATTTTCGGATACTTTAGCGTATGCAGGTGGCCCTACAATAGTACAGCTTGTTAGTAATCAGTACAACTTAACTATACCTGATGGACAGAGGTTTCAGAGTGCTATGCAAGTTAATAGAGTTGGATCAGTTGGAACTACTATTTTAAAAATAAGATATGAAATAAATATAGATAACCAAGGATGGAATACAGTACAAGAAGTTGAGGGAGATACATTTAAAGGTGGTGCTGGTGTAGCTGACAGAAAGTTTGATACTACATGGCACAGGTATGATAATAATTCAGGATCGTCTCAGTTATATAGAGGTAGATACTTTGTAGATATAGAAGGCTCAGCAGACGTACACTGTCAACAGCATTTTCAATTAAGTAGGTTCGGGACTGCGCAGGGAGGAATGCATCCTAAAGGATATGTATACTCTACATCAACTGTTGGGGGTGAATTAGAGATTAATAAAAATCTACCTAAACTAAAGGTTATTGACTTCTTAAAAGGTATCTTTCAAATGTTTAAGCTCGTTATAGTTCCTTTAGATGATGGCACTTTATACGTTAATTCTATTAATAGTTTTTATTCTCAAGGTAAAGAATATGATTTATCTAGATATGTAGATAGAGGTTCTTTAAAAGTTAGTAGAGGTGATATCATTTCTTCTTTAGATTTAAAGTTTAAGAAGAGTGATACTGTTTTAGCTAATGAGTTTTTTAATAGAAATAAAAGAGGTTATGGAGACGCTAAAGTTAGACTTGAGAATGAGTTCGGAGAGTTGTTAGAGGGGGATGATTTAACTATAGACCTTCCATTTGAACAAGTTTTATTTGAAAGACTAAGAGATACTTATGACGGAGAACCGATTAATTCACAGGTACTTAATTTAATAGATATAGATAATAGTCCTATCAATACAGAATGTGTATTACACTATGCTAACGGTATAAATCAGAATACAAAACCTTTAATGATTGTTAGGAATGATACAGGTGCGTCTAGATATTATGAAGTTGATACTGTTATATATATGGCTAGTCATCATCCTGAACCTGAAGAGCCTTTTACATCTTTATTATTTGATAGTGAATACAGTACTTGGGATTCTAACTACATAAGCAATACTCTATATACTAATCACTATGATAATTATGTTAATGCTGTATTTGATATAGGAAGACGTACGTATAATTACACTGCTAAACTACCTACAATAGTTAGTGCTAATTTAAAGCTTAATGATGTTGCAGTAATAGATGGGTATAGATATAGAATAAATACTTATAAGTATAATATGCTTACAGGGTTATCAGAGTTAGAACTTGTTAATAAATTAGATACTAGTCTAGCTCCTTTTAATGGTGCACCAGGAACACTTAGATTAGGACACGAAGGAGAAACAATTTCTTTCAATCTACCTAATGCTGATGATTATACTATATCTGAAACTGATTTAGGAGATGGTACTAATTGGACTAGTATATCTACTTCTTTTGATACTGATGGTAGAGGTGCTGACTTACCTGCTAATAGAGTTGATATAACTATATCTCAAAACACAGGATTACTAGGGGGAGCTAGAAGAGTTCAAATTAACTTCGAGCTTAATGGAGATACAACTACAATGATAATAATACAAAATGAAGAAGAGTAGAGATTTAAAGATAATAATAGACACATTACTATCAGATAACTATTATAATGTAGGAGAGTATATTGAGATAGCTAAAGGTAAGAATGAATACAGTACTAGTATTAAAACTAATTATAACAAAATAAAAAGAATATTAAAATGAAAGAAGTTAAGATTAAAGTAGTAGCAGATACTAAAGACGCTAACAAGAATATAAAAGATGTTGATAGTAGTATTAAGGATACCTCAGCATCTACTAATCAATTAACAGGTACACTAGATAAGATGTCAGGTGGAGCTGTGTCAGGGTTTAAAGCTTTTGCAGGTGGATTAAAGACTGTAGCTTTAGGATTTCGTACAGTAGGAGGAGCTATTGCAGCCAGTGGATTAGGTCTTTTAGTTATAACTATCTCAGCTTTAACTGCAGCCTTTAGAGGTTCAGAAGAAGGACAAAATAAATTCTCTAAGATAATGGGGGTTATAGGTGCTGTAACAGGTAACTTAATTGACTTACTTGCTGATCTAGGAGAGAAAATAATATCTGTATTTGAGAATCCTAAAGAAGCGCTAGAAGATTTCGGGACTCTTATAAAGAAGAACATACAGAACAGACTAGAGGGAATACTAGAGTTTATACCTGCGGTGGGTAAGGCTATAAGCCTTGCTCTTAAAGGAAAGTTCGGAGAGGCAGGAAAAGTAGCTTCTGATGCAATGGGAAAGGTTGCGTTAGGTGTAGATAATGTTACAGATAAGATTGGAGGAGCTATAGACGCATCTAAAGATTTTGTTAAACAGAATTTAGAAGAGGGTAAGGCTGCTGCTAAAGTTGCTGATATGAGAGCTAGAGCTGATAAAGTTGAAAGAGGATTATTAGTTAGAAGAGCTGAAGCAGAAAGAGAAGTAGCTAAGCTTAGACTTGTTGCTAAGGATATGGTTAATAAAACAGCTGAAGAGAGAAAGGCTGCTTTAGAAAAAGTACTAGAGATACAGGATTCATTAATAGGTAGTGAACAAGAAGTAGCTAACCTAAGGAGAGATGCTCAAACTATGGAAAATGGATTCGCACGTTCTACTAAAGAGAATCTAGAGGAAGAGGAAAGACTTAAAGCTGAGTCTATTGCTGTAGAAACTAGAAGACTTAATCAAAAGAGACAGATAGCTAGAGAGTTATCTGCTGCTGAGATGGAGTTAATAAGAAATAAGACTGCTGCTGAGAAAGAGGCCGCTGATAAAAAGAAAGTAATAGATGATGCAACTAAGGCTAGACTTAAATCTATATCTGATTTTAAGAAAGAACTTATAACTAAAGATGAGGATGCTGCTGCTAAGACTGAAGAGGAGAAGTTAGCTCTTGAAAGAAGTAGAGCTCAAGAGAAGTTAGATGCTTTTGTAGGTAGTGAGACTGAAAAAAAAGAGGCACAGTTAGCTCTTAATAAATTATATGATGATAAGGAATTAGAGTTGTCTAAGACTGCTGAACAAAAGAAGAGAGATGAGTTAAAAGCTTTAACAGATAAGTTTAAGGTAGAGGACTTAGAGAGTAAGTTAGCTGAACTAGAACTCAAGAAAGAAGAGGACTTAGCTGAGTTAGAAAGATTAGAGGGCACTGAAGAGCAGAAGTTAGCATTAATAAAGCATTATGCTGAACTATCAGGTAAGCTGGTTAAGGATGCGGACGATGATGCTACTAAAAAGAAGTTAGAGAATCAAGATGCTATATTCGCTAAGATTGCTTTTGGTATTAAGAGAACTCAAGACCTTAGTACAGCAGGTTTTCAATTAGCTGAAGCTTTAGGTAAGCAGGATGAGAAGAGTAAAGAGAAGAGAGCTAAGGCTGCATTTAATGTTAATAAGGCTTTGTCTTTAGCTACTGCTACAGTAGATGCTACTAAAGGTGTTCAGAAAGCATTTGCAGAGACTACAGATTTTACTCCTACTCAATCATTAAGAACTGCTAACGCTGTTATAGCAGGTATAGTTGGTGCTGGTAATATTGCTGCTATTGCTTCACAGAAGTTTGAAGGTGGAGGTAGTAGAGGATCATCTAATATACCTAGTCCTGCTGCTGAAACTAATCAAGCACCTGCATTTAATTTAGTTGAAGGGACTGAAAGTAGCTCTATTCAAAATAGTATAGAGAATCAAAGTAAGAGTCCTGTAAAAGCTTATGTAGTTAGTGGAGAAGTTTCTAGTCAAGCATCTTTAGATAGACAGATTCAAGATAGTACTTCAATATAAAAAATGTTACGTTAATTAGAGGTTATTAATTTGACCTCTTTTTAGCTAACTAGCTGAGGTCTTTTATTTTATATACGATTACTTAAAGTAAAGTTTAGACTAACAGGCGTAAGGATATAGCAATCAGCGTTTTAAGGAGGCTCTTTTTAACTAATTTAGAGAATTCATTTGTGTTGATTTTGTCCTCTGACTCGACCTAGAGGAGCTAATCCACACGGTTTCATCGCTGTAACTTTCTAAGTGTTAGAGTCTTAACCTTTTTAGTGCTTAGTATATATATATAAGAGAAGAAAAAAATATTAATAGAATTTAAATATTAAAAATTAACTGTTACAAAAATACATAAAAATAGGATTATAATATATGAAAACATTCGAAGGAAAATTCAATAAAAACAGTAAAGGAGTATTCGCAATTAGTTTGGTTAACCAACCTGCTACCGAAGAGACATTTATTGCTATGTCAAAACAAGAGAAGGTTATTACATTATCTAAAGTAGATGGAGAACAAAGGATCTTAATGGGACTTGTACTTCAACCTAATCAAATGATTCCTAGAATAGATGAGAAAGGTGATGAGTATCAAATGTATTTCTCAGCAGAAACTATCAAAGAGTACTCAGAGAACTTCTTTAAAAGTGGATTCCAATTAAACTCTAAGCTTGAACATGAGACTCCTATCGAAGGTGTAACATTTGTAGAGAGTTGGATAGTTGAGAATCCTAAAGTAGATAAGTCTTATAACTTTGGTATGGAATATCCTAAAGGATCATGGATTGCTACTATGAAAGTAGATAATGATGATATATGGAATAACTATGTTAAGACTGGAGAGTTACAAGGTTTTTCTATTGATGCTATGGTAGAGTTAGAAGAGGTAAAAGAGAATGAGTTTAATTTTAAATCTAATATAAATATGAGTGAAAAAAACAAAAGTATCCTTACTAAGATTAAGGAGCTTGTTATGAGTACTGAAGTAGTTGATGCTGAGGTTGTTGTTGCAACACCTGAGGAGACTGTTACTTTTGGTTCTGTTAAGTCTGATGACTTGGATATCCAATTCGAAGGTGAGACATTAGAAGTAGGTTCTAGTGTATATCTTATGGATGGTGATGAGAAAGTAGCATTAGCTGACGGAAACTACGTACTTGAATCAGGTGAAACCTTAGTTGTTAAAGAAGGTGTAGCAGAGGCGTTAGACGCTAAAGCTGAAGAAGAGTCTCCTGAGCCTGAAGCAGTTGAAGAAAAAGAACTTGCTGAAGAGGATGAAGAGAAAAAAGAAGATGAGGAAGTTAAAGAAGAAGAAGAAGAAGTTAAAGAATTAGAAGAAGAGGTTGCTCCTGAAGAAGCTCCTGCTGCTATGACTGAAGAGGATGTTCGACGCATCGTTGAAGAGATGGTTATGGGATTCAAATCTGAAGTAGAGGCTTTACGTTCTGAGAACACTGAGCTTGCTGCTCAAGTAGTAACTTTATCTAAGACTCCTGTAGCTGATGCAATATCATCTACTCCAACCCAAATGAGTGCTCATAGTAATGTCTTAGACATGATTAAGAGACGTAAATAAGTATTTTAATTAATTAATATAAATCAATAAATTTTAAATTATGGCTATAACTAGCAATTTTGTAGGGATTCCTGCAGTAGACATCACGCTTCAAGCGATTAAAGAAGAAGACACTTTAAGACTTGGACTGATAAACGTAGTACCTAACGTAGGGTACAAATTAAACTTAAGAAACTTAGATGTTACTTTAGGTGTAGTAGATTACTCTTGTGGTACAACTCCTGCTACTGATGCAGTAGAATACGGAGAGAAAGTTTTAACTCTTAAGAAATTCAAGAACGAATTTGAAATCTGTAAAGAAGACTTCCGTCCAACATGGTCAGGAGATTCTATGGGTGCATCTGCACACAACGATCAAGATCCTAAAGAGATTACTGATGCTATCATCGCTGATACTGCAGGTAAATTAGGTGAGTGGTTCGAAAATCAAATTTGGAATGGTGCTGGAACTTCTAACGAAATGGAAGGACTTATCCCTCAGTTTGCTGCTGATTCTGATGTAATCAAAGCTAACAATGGTATTACTGCTTTAGGTGCTGCTATCGACAAGTCTAACGTAATGGATGCTTTTGATACTGTAACCTCTGCTTTACCTTATTCATTAAGAAGAAAAGATGTTAACTTTATTGTATCTCCTGACGTTGCTGATGCTTACGCTAAGAAACTTATCGAGAGTGGTTCTGCTAACGGTTTAGGTGGAGACGCTAACACTGCTATGGTATATGGACGTTATAAAGTTCAGACTGTAAACGGTTTACCTGATAACACTATCGTAATTTTCGAGAAGAAAAACATTACATTTGGTACTGGATTGGCTGATGACGCTACATCTATTCGTACTAAAGATATGGATGAGGTTGACATGAGTGGAAACATCTTATACAAGTCTGTATTTGGTGGAGCTGTAGGATATTCTTACGGTAATGAAATCGTATGGTTCTTAAGTACTCAAGCTTAATCTACACAAATTAAACGATATGATGAAGGGGTTTAATTACTCCTTCTGATTATCTAATTATTAATCTTTAAATATAAAAACGTATGCCTTGCTTAATTTCAAATGGACGTGTTAGAGCGTGTAAGGACTCCTTAGGAGGTCAAAGTACTTTATATCTATATAACAGTTTAGAAGATGCTTTTACTGTCGCTGATGGTGAAGCTACAGCTATGAACTCTTCTTTAACTGAAGCCTTTAAATTTGAACTCGAAGGAGATGGAAACACTCTAGAGGAATCAATGGTAGGTGATAGACAAACAGGTACACGAGTTAATACTCAAACTCTAACTATTAATCTTAAGAAGATGGATGCTGCTACGAGTGCAGAATTCAATTTACTAGTTGCAGGATATCCTCAAGCTGTTGTAGTTGACCGTAATGGTAATCACATCGCTTTAGGTCTTGATGATGGTATTGATTTCACTGTAGTTGCTCAAAGTGGTGGAGCAAAAAGTGATATGAACGGTTATGTACTTACAGGTGTTTCTACTTGTAAAGACTTAGCACCTCATTTAGATGCTTCAACTATATCTGCTTTTGAAGCTGTAGTATCTTAATTAACTTTTTAGTTAAAAGAATTTAAACCCTCTTGATTAATTTCTTGAGGGTTTCTTTTTTTTATTATTATTTATTTGTTACTAAAATAACAGATAAAAGGATTATATTATATACAAAAGAATTATAAATGATAGTTAATACAGACAATACAACTCACGAAATAAAGGTTACCCCTAGATTTTTCCCTTGCACTACTATTGAAATGCATATAAAGGATTCATTTAGAGATGTAGTAACTGTAGTTAGTTGTGATTATAGAGAGTATAATAACTTATTATATATAACTTTCGATCATTCATTTAATGATGAGAGTAACTATCAAATTAAAATTACAAATTCAGAGTCGGAAATAGTTTTTAGAGGGGAGATATTATCTACAACTCAAGATACACAAGATTATTCTTTGACACATAATAAATATAAATGGAATTAATATGAGTGAAATTAAATTAATAAACCTATCGTCTTACGTTCGACCTGAAATAGTTGAGCAGCAGTCTAAAGGCTATGTAATGAATGGTAGAGATAATAGCTTTTACAAGTATATTATTGATCGTAATAATGGATCGTCTACTAACAATTCTATTAACCAGTCTTATTCAACTTTAATTTATGGTAGAGGATTAAGTACTGATAGTGGTAGACATGGTGCTGAGGTTTGGGCAAAGTTACAGACTATAATCAGACCTAAAGAGTTGCGTAAAATGGTTACTGACTTTCAAGTGTTTGGAGAGTTTTCATTTCAAGTTATAGAGAATAGAGGTGGGGAATTAGATTCTATTATACATCTACCTAAACAAATGGTTATACCTTCTATAGCTAATGAGAATAATGAGATAGAATTTTATTACTATTCTAAAGACTGGACTAACATAAGAAAGAGAGGTAATGAGCCTACTATGTTACCATCATTTGATTCAGGTAAAGGTAATTCTATTTATGTAGCTAAGCCTTATCGTGTTGGTTGTGAGTACTTTGGAGCTCCTGATTATGTAGCCGGCCTTCAGTTCATGGAGATGGAAGAGGAGATATCCAATCTATGTATTAGCTCTATTAAGAACGGACTTAGTGCTGGTTATATTATTAATATTCCTGATGGAATAAACTATACTGCTGAAGAGAAAATAGAATTTGAAAGACAGGTTAAGAAAAAATTAACACAGTCATCTAATGCATCTAACTTTATTATATCTTTTAATGGTAGTGAAGTAGCTATTGATATTACTCCTTTCCCTGTTAATGATAATATACATAAACAATGGAGTTACTTAACTGAAGAGGCTAAGAAACAAATAATGACATCTCATAGAGTTATTAGTCCTTCTTTAGTTGGACTTGATTCAGCTACAGGATTTAGTTCTCAAGCTGATATGATTGATGAGAGTGAGAAGCAATTAATGAAGAGAGTTATAGCACCTAAGCAGAACTTTATTTTAGAGACGTTAGAGGAGGTTTTAACTCAATATGATATGAATATATCTTTAATCTTTAAACCTCTTACACAGGAGCTAGAAATGCCTGAGGAAGAGCCTCAAGAGTTAAGTAAAATATCTGAGGTTTGTTGTTCTTCTGAGAACGATGATGAGAGTGAGATGATATCTATGATTAATAGACTTGCTTTAGATCCTCCTTCTGAGTATGAGTTAACTGACGGGACTGAGTATGATTCAATTCAATTGTCTGCTAATCAAACCTCTGAACAAGATACTAAGTTATGGAAGACTAGGTATGCATTTACTGTAGGTACTTCTAAGAATCCTAAAGGAGGCTCTAGAACTTTCTGTACTGAGATGTTAGCTAAGTCGGCATCAGGTAAAGTATTCAGAAAAGAGGATATAGATTTAATGAGTTCTCAAGGAATTAATGGAAAGTTTGCTAAGAGTGGATCTAGCTCATACGACATCTTTAAATACGGTGGAGGCGTTAACTGTCATCATAGATTTGAAAGAAGAGTATATAAAAAGAAACTCAATAAAGATGGTACTCCTAAGAAAGGTGGAGCTATGGCATCTACAGTAGAGAAGAATGTTAATCAGGCAACTAGAGAAGGATATAAAGCTCCTAAGAATCATAAAGATGTTTCTATTGCTGAAATAGATAAGCCTAATAAAGGAAGTCTAAAAAATAAAAAATAAATATTATGGAATTTTTATTCGTAAGTCCTAGTGAAATAAAATCTACTACAGTTATAGGAGGTAATGTGGATGTAGATAAGTTTGTCTTTGTAATAGCTGACGTTCAAAATACAACTATCTTACCTTTACTAGGTCAAGAGTTATATGAGAAAGTGTTAGCTGAAGCTGAATCAAATACACTAACTGGAGATTACTTAGAGCTTTACACTAAGTTTGTACAACCTATAACTAAGTATCAAACTGTAGCTAACTACGTATTAATATCTAACTATATGGTAGATAATGGAGGTACATCAGTACACCAATCTAATACTAAAGAGGCTGTAGATAGTAATGGATTATCTAAACTAGCTAATACTTATGCTGGTATGGCTGACACATTTATTGATAGATTTCAAGAGTGGATATGTAATCATAGTCTACCTGAGTATAAAACTTATCAGGAGGGTGTAGATGCATCTAAACATGTATCTAATAGAGGGGGTTGGTTCTTTGGAGAACCTTCTAATACTATAAGAGAAAGAGAAGTACAAGAAGATGAATTAATAAATTATAGGAAATGGCACTAGGAGATCAAGATATTACTACTAGTTTAGACAAGCCTTGTAAAGAGAATCAAGGGGGTATAGAGACACTTTACATCTTTCCTTATACAAAGTATTCAAGAAGTCAAATAAGTCTATTAGATGAGACCTTAGTAGACTTTCCTGATACTGATGTATTCGAATATAAAGCTCAAGGTATTTCTTTTAGTGAGGATGCTAAGATTACTGATGGAGGTGTCGAGTGGAGTCAGTCTTTATCTTTTAAAATTCCTGTACTTGATAGGGATTCAGAGATTAACAAACTTAATTATATGGACTACTGTATAGTATTTAAGGATCGACAAAACAACCTAAGAATAGTAGGACTTTTTAACGGAGCTACAATAGAGACATCATCTACTACAGGAGGAGACAAAGGAGTCTTTTCGGGGTACGATGTTAAAGTTAGTGCAAAAGAAACTAGACAGGCTCAGTATATACTAGCAGCTTTCTTTAACAGTACATTTACAATACAATAAATATAAAATTATGGCATCAATATTAAATCATAAATTAAATGACAGAATAAAGGGGGATACATTCTCTTCAGTTCAATTCGAATACATAGATTCAGACACAGACAATCCAGTAGATTTAACAGGAGCGTTTATTGAGATAGATTTTATGTACAAGTGTAAGACAGGAAACAAAGTTTTAGAGGCTAAGAGTGATGGTAACGGAGTTGATATAACTACTCCTTTAGACGGACTCTTTGTATTAGAGGCATTTACCCCTATAGAATGGAATGTAGGGACATACTTTTGGGATGTTAAAGTGACATTCGCAGACGGAACAAAGAAAACATATATTCAAGGAACAGTTAAAATATTGCAGGACTAATGGAAAACGTAAAGGTAATAGTAAATGATAGACAGGAAGAAGTAAAAGTATTTTTATCTACTTCAGGTGCTCAAGGTGAGAGAGGTGTACAAGGTATACAAGGAGAGACTGGTGACACTGGTGATACAGGTGCTCAAGGTATACAAGGTGAGCAAGGACTTCAAGGTATTCAAGGTGAACAAGGTGTACAAGGAGAACAAGGTGTTCAAGGTGTTCAGGGGGAGCAAGGAGAGCAAGGAGTACAGGGAGAACAAGGTATACAAGGTGTTCAAGGAGAAACAGGTTCTACAGGAACAGGCGTAACTTTTAAAGGGGATGTAGCTGATGAAGCTTCTTTACCTACTTCAGGTAATACACAGGGTGACGCTTACTTAGTTCAGAGTGATGATAGCTTACATATATTCGATGGAACTTCTTTTGTTGATGGTGGTTCTATTCAAGGTCCTCAAGGAGCTCAAGGGATTCAAGGGATTCAGGGAATACAAGGAGAGACAGGAGATACAGGAAGTAAAGGGGATACTGGAGATGCAGGTCCTCAAGGAATTCAGGGTATTCAAGGTGAACAAGGTGAGCAAGGAATACAAGGTGAAGCAGGAGTATCAGGAGATTACGATGATTTATCCAATAAACCTAGTGGTACAGATAACTATGTAGTTAAATGGGATGGTACAGAAGGATTACAAGATAGTGTTATATATGATAATGGAACTAACGTAGGGATAGGGACTACTGTTCCTCAAGCTAAGTTAGAGGT
>Ga0208793_1001230_pt1 | contig 15216 bp, 23 predicted proteins | sample 17_taG_FD_184092 | JGI IMG/M metagenome (GOLD analysis project Ga0208793, IMG submission 184092) | Marine viral communities from the Subarctic Pacific Ocean - 17_ETSP_OMZ_AT15314 metaG (SPAdes) (version 2) | ecosystem: Environmental > Aquatic > Marine > Oceanic | place: Pacific Ocean | collected...
TTATTAATAAACCGTAAGCCGTTACAACTTCTGCTTGACTATCTACCTCACCTAAATCTAATAAAGCATCTGTTTTATCAAACTCGGTACTTGCTTCTACTATAATATTATCTACCTTGTCTAACTCTGTTTTAATAGCGTCACAAGCAGTTTCAAATTCTCCAGAATTATCTGTTTGACTTGCTATTTCAGCAACTTCTACTTTTGCTAATCCAACTTCTGTTTTTATAGCGGTTAAAGCTGTAGTTATATCTGTATTACCATGCTTATTATTCATAAGTTGTTGTAATGCTTTTATTGCAGCATATAAAGTAACTAAGTATTCATACTCGTTTGGAAAATTTGGAATAGTAGAAATACCACTAGCATCTAAAGGAGTGGTTTGATTGTAAACTGGCACTCCAACCATTTTAATAGTTCCGCTATTAGGAAAAACATTTATTGCTCCATCTTGTATATAATAAGCTGGGTCTGATGCGGTAGCAAAATGCATATCTGAAGAATCTTGTATTCTACCTCTTTCTCTAGCTAAAACTAACCTACAAGGCTGGTCATCTAGAAGAACGTGTAATATTTTATGGGTTTCAGATGATGTGCTACTATCAGAAACTGAAACTTCATCTGCTACTCTTTCCATTACAGAGCGAGGCATAGCGTTAATAACCTCATTAGCTCCTTCTGTTATAAAAGAATCTAATGCAGTCTCATCGCTAAATGCTCCTACTAAATCTACTACTTGTGCGCTAAACGTTGCCATTTATTAATATCTCTTTGCTTTTGAGTTACTTTTCTTCTTACTTGCTTTTTTCTTTTTCTTTGCCATTTTTTTTGGCTTTTTGTACATCATCTGATCTACCCTTTCCTCCAGTCATTGTTCGACTAGAAACAGTTTTTAAACCTTTGCCAAACTTACCCATCTAATCCCCATTTCTGATTTCTCATCTTATCAATACTTTTATCCATATCCATAGTATTAAATTCTATATCACTTCTTTTAGCTATATCGCTTCTCATAAAAGAGTTAGTAGTAAACTTTGGAGCAGATGCTCTTTTCCCACACTCTTTACAGTAAAACCAATTTTCTTTATTTGGTTTTTCACAATGTTGACACTTAAGCATTAAGACCCAGATACAACCATTGTCATTACTCTCTCTCCTCGCATAGGGCAATGAGAAATAGAAATAACTTTATTATTAGTTGAGTCTAAAGTCGCTATATAATCATATACATCCTTAGATACATCTCCAGCAGAATTAGTCTTACTTCCTGGGACTATGGGATGTACAAAAACTTTTACATCTGTATTAGATGAGTTATAAACAGCCATTTAATTTCCTTCTATTTTAAAATCTTTAGGATGTTTGGGGCTAAACCTTTTTACGAATAGCCCCACAGTATCCAAAACTGTCAATCCTTATTTATTCGGATTTTTACGCAACACTATGTCCTTTTACAGATGGTGTACGAGTTACTTTTAAGTCCTTTAGATAGATAGCACTATCCTGATTAGTACCTTGTATTACCATATAAGGTACTAAAACATCTCCAGAATTAAAAGTATAAGCAGCTGTTACTGTTGGAGCAGCTAATGCGCCCTGTCCAGCAGGTTGCGCACCAACGTGCTTATATGTAACAGCACCATCAGAATCCAAACTAATTTGAAATCTGTGATTCTTGTTAGCTGCTGTAGCTTGAGTAGTATCCGTATAAGTACGAGAACCATCATCTAAAGCACTTGCTATCTGTACATCATCAGCTGATTGACAACCGAAAGCCACAAAGTCATGATAAGCAGGATCTCCACTAGCTGCTGCTAAGATTCCTCCATGACCAGTTTCAAAAGCTTGAGCTTTTCTAAAACCTATGACTGCTGCATCAAAATCAGTCCAGTCAACGTTATAGATTGTCATGTCGATTACAGCTGCGTGAGTTCCAGCAACAATTTTATTGCTATTGCTTCCAAACTGACTACCGCCAAGAACTAATTCAAGACCAGTATTGTCAGCAGTTTCAGCATCCATTTGCATATTCCAACCTGCTGCGGTATTATTTGTATCTACCGAGGGAACAGTTCCATCAACTTGAGGTGTTGTACCAGCTGCTGTAAAAGCGCCAATGTAACACATTGTTGAGGGATAAAGCTGTCCATTGCTTCCAGGGAATAAGACACTACCGTGATCACCGTCAGCCATAACACCATCTCCAGAATTACCTATTGAAGATACTACTGGTGGAGCGCAATCAATATAATTCCACTCAAAAATGGTTTCTGGCTTTAGCTTATCTACGTACGATCCACTATTTTTATTTATAATATCAGTATACATAACCTATACCTCCTTACGCTGATTCTACTTCGTAAAGTGCATGGCACTCTGGAAGTGTTATTTCAAGACCAGCTTCAGTAACAATCATATCCTTACGTAAGTCTTCATCAGAATTCTGTACGTTAGTGATGATATGAGTATCACGATTTAAACCATTTCCAACTAATGGACGATATTGACACTTGGTCATATCAGCCATAAGCATAAATCCAGAAGTCTGACCTCTGAACAATGGTTCTTTCACTAGGTGCATTGTACCGTGAACAGTATCAATAGTCATAATCTTATGACCAAAAGCGCCATCTCTTTCTTCGAAGTTATAGCGATTAGCCAATAGAGGGCCGCCATTAGGAGCTCCCATTGAAGCATCCATAAATGCACCATCGCCTAACTTGTTAAAGAAAGTAATTACTGGAAGAGAAGCTAATACTAGCCTGTCTCCAGAACCGCCTCTTGCTGGATCAAAGATAACTTCTAAGTCAGAAAGTAAACGATCGTATGTAAGCTCTGATTGAGCTACACTACGATAGTAAGGTGTGCCAGAGGTATAAGAAAATGCAGTATTACCAGTATTTGGATTTGCATTTTTTGCAATATGCCCAGCTAGACCTTCAGTATACTGAACTCCACCAACACGAGCTCTTTGTCCAAATAACATTGCACGCTCGATATCAACTTTATGTTCACGAAGTTTCATTGCCCAGATTCTTTCAAACTCATTTGAGTATCCACGATAGCGAGTTGCAATCGCAGTATTTGTAAGTTCACAAGCAGTTTTAAAGATTTGAGTATAACCAAAGTCATCCTCAATTTCACTTGACCAAACGTCTGGAGATGCTGATCCTTCAGCAAATGCTGTACCAATTACTTGGCAGTCATCATCATCTGCAAGAACGTTATAACCAGCTACGTTTGAATTAGATACGTCAATAATTTTACCTGTAAATGTACTAGTTGATCCAGCATCTGCTACTGCACTTTCCACTCTAACTAGAGCTTGTGCATAACCAGCTGTTTCTGCATCAGTAGTAGTATTTACGGCAAAAACCATACCTTTAATCAGCCAATCGACTGAATCACTATTTGAGTCAACAGTAAAAGCATAAGAGCTTCCTGCTGCGACTGCAGCTGCACTATTTACATCTGCAGCTAATTTAAAGTTACGACTTGTCCAGTCAATCTTAGAACGATTTTCTAAGAAACGGAAAACTGAATCATCTGTAGGTTGTTTAGCAACTTGAGACAAGTATACGAAGAATGGTGATTCTTCAGGAGCCAATTCAGCAACTCGATCACTAAAATCGTATAACCGTCTTCTATCAGGAGCTTGACCTACACCTGCGCTAGTAGCCGCAGCCGTAACATGACTAGAGAACTTAGTCCCTTGTGTAATAGCCATAATATTTCCTTAATTTATTATTTAAAGTAATCTTCCTGCGTTGCCAGCTTTTAAGATTCTATCCCATGAAACATCTACCTCGCTTTTTACTTTAGGGTCGCCCCCTTGTAAAACACCAGCAGACCTTGGCATAGCTTGAGTTTCAGCCACAGCTTGAATATTTTCAGAAGATGGAGCATTGGTTCCTTTATTATAGAATTGCTTATAAACATTAATTAGAAAATCAACTGGTAGTTGTTCTCTTGGTGTCATAGCAAAATTAATAAATTGATCAATTTCGTTATCATCTGTCATATTATACTTTGACTTAAGCTCACTCTTAAGATTTTGCATAGCAACTTGACTTTGGATACCAGCCATCTGTTCAGAGACTGCTTCATTAACCAAAGCCTTTTCCTTCCCTACTCGTAATTTATACGACGGAGAGTCGGGTTTGTAATAGGCTTCCCACGGGTCAAATGAAGTTTCATCTACCTCATTTTCAGTAGATTGTGCTTCATTGTTAGCAGCAGGTCTTCCCTCTAATCTTTCCTGTATAGCTTGCACTACATCAGGTCTAGATTCTAAAACAGATTGTAACTGCTTTAATGGTTCTAAGGTCTGAACTTCGCCCTGTAGAGATTCATATTCAGCTTTTTGTTTATCATACATGGATTGGAATTTTCTACTTTCATTTTCCCAGTCAGTAGCATAATTCACTTCCTCTTCATTACCTTCATCGGCAATAATGCTAGGAGCTCTATCTAGCCCCTCGCCTTGAGCTTCCATATTTTCATCAACTGCATGCTCTTTACTTACGATCTCAACGTCTGGCATTGATATATCAATACCTTCGCGTTCTTCAGCTAACTTATCCTCATAAGTTCTTCCTGCTTTTTTTTCTGTTGTTTGGTCTTCCATATTTCCTTTCCGAATCTCTTTACTCTAAATATTTTAGGTAAAGCTTGACTCTATTATATATTAACCTTCAACGCCTTCTTTGGCACCCTGTATGCCTTGCTCTTGCTTTTTACCGTACTTGGCTTGCAAGTCAGCTTTATCAATTACATTTTCTAGCTTATTGAGATTTTTTCTTTCCTTGTCCTTGACTTCGCTAAGAACGGAATCAAGTCCACTTTTAAATTTCTGCGTGATAGTTTGTTTTCTAGCGCTAATCATTTCACGCTCAGAAGTTTGTAAATCACCACGTAGTTTCTTAACCTCTTCTTCAAGCTGTCCAATGTACGATTGCATTTGACTCATCGCACCTTTCCTTTGCAGAACACCTTCTTTGTCATAGATATTGGTTTTCTTTAATACCTCGACATCATCCACCAAGCCCAACTTATACGCATCTAAATACATATTGTACTCAGCCATCCTATTTGATGGTAGCGTTGAACCTGATACTATCCGAATATCATGCTGACCTAATGATATGTCATTTTCAATACTCATTAACTCATTTGTTTTATCATCATACATCTTATTGTTAATGGTAAATTCAGTCAAATCATTGTTTGCCTGCACGATTCTAAAAGTCTTTTTAAACCCATAATGTCCTTTGGAAAAATTATATACTACTTTACCAAGAACATCTAGGCTTCCCTCTATATCTTTAAGTTTTGACCTACCTCTAGTTTCTCCCATTTCTTGAAGTAAGTATGTTCCCCTAGCTGTTTCAGCAGCTCCACTTTTAAATCCTTGCATTAGTTCTGATATACCAAAATTTAAATCAATATATGTCTCAACTCTACTTATTAAACCATAGAATTCAGATGCAAGTGGCTGTGGTGCTGGATAATGAGGCTCTCCAAATTCTGGATTATACTCAATAACAGCATTAGGATTTGCCCAATCTCTTTCTAACTGACCAACGTCATCAACACTACCCTCTGGAACTAAAAGTTTTAAACCAGCAGATGCCTGGGCGTGGCTAAGAGTTAAAGAGAATAATTTATTTATTAATCTCTGAGAATCTTTTACCTTTGTAACATCTGACTTAGGGTAAGGTGTATTTGTCCAAATATTTGGGACTGGTATTATGGGATAAACGTCGGTATTTAGAACTTGTTCATAAAGGAGAACTTGACCGACTGTAGCTACATGGCGGATACGTGTCTGAAGAACTTCAACCGCTTCAACCAGCCCCGATTCTATCAAATGAGAGTTTTCAGATAGAATTTTTTCAAAAGCTTCTAACTCAACTATTTTTTCTTCTTGAGTTTCTTTATTGAATAATCTATAATATGGAACTTTAATCTTTTCAAATCGCTCAACTATTCTATATTTCTCATAGCCTCCTCTATCATAATCTTTAACTACATCTGGTGTAAATGAAGAAGATGAATTCTTTTTTGTTGAGGAAGGATAATCTTCTTCATCTGTTGAACTATCTATATTATCAATTATTTCTTCTAGTTTGGGATATAATCCAAGAATCTGCTCTTTAGTAAGAATTGTAGATAATAAAATATGAGCAGCATCCGCATAGTGTCTATCCCTAGAAGCTGGATCAACGTATACACGGAATGGATTAATACTTGTAATCTTAACATCGCCTCTTCCATAATCTGATTCTGGGTCAACAAATACATAAAAATAACCTAAGCCAGTAACGGCATAGTCGTGCACAACTTGCTTGAAATGAGTGTTACAATTAGAAACATCCCATACATATTCAAGTATTGTACGCCATACATTGGCTAATTTATAGTCAGAATCTTCTCTTGCGACTGCAGAGAATTTTGGATTTCTAGATGTTAATAGAGATTTTAATTTATCTACAGCAGCATATACTCTGTCTATGATAAAATCGCCTTGACCAACTGACTGAAGAATTTCTGATTCTTCTGTAGAGTAGTGATTGCCCAAAGAAAAATCAATGGCATCTCTAGCTTCTGTTTCCCAGTTAGCTCTGGCGTCTCTATATCGCCTCCATAAATCTCTATTACTCTGAGCTTCTTCGTGCTCAGCAAAAGTTTCTACGTAGTTAATATTAGGACTCCTTTAAGATCTATATATATAATATAAGCGAAATAGCGCTATTTGTCAAGCGTTTCTATAATCTTTGTCCAGTAATCCAGCTTCTTAGCACAGATTTCTTCGACTTCTTATATTCTTCATTAGATTCTATATTAAAATCATCAGATTCAAACTCACCACTTAATGGTGATCTAGCATTAGTTACTGAATACCATAGGCCATCTAATAGGTCATCATTCTTTCCTTTTGGAAAATGAAACATCTCGTCAACTATTTCTTGATGAATTTTTCTATGAAATAATTTTCCTCTATTCACTATTGGACAAAGCAAAGATTCCAATCTATCTTCTTTTTTTATACCATTAGGAGGCCTAACTCCTCTTGCGATACCTGGAGCCATCTTCCTATCAAACCCACCCATCTTATTAACTGAATCTTTTATAATTCCCTGGGCTCCAACGTGCTCAACATTAACTCTTCTAACTGGATTATACATCTTTGCATATTCAAATATTTTTTGTGGCATTTCATAAAGAGCTAAGTGTTCGCGATAATAATCTATAATATAATAATTCTTTTTACTATCAATAGCAGTAACCATAATAACTTGATAGTCATTACCTGGATTTGCTTCGTATGCTAAGTCAACTCCAATGTATATATTAACTGGGATAATAGTATTTTTATTTTTTAAATAAGCTTGGTTATTCCCAGATATAAATTCATAGTCATGATGCTGCAATTTATCTATTTTAAATTTTGCAGTAGCTAGGTCTCTAGCATCATTCATATACTCTTGAGAAAACTTATGTAGCTGACCTACATTTTCATAATCTTTTCTTATTTCACTTATTTTAGTTTTACTAAAATAAGAAGCCCATAAAGGTTTTCCATCCTCTAAGGCTCTGTGAAATATTACATCCCAAGTGTATTTGTTGTCTTTTTCTTGGGCTTCGAGATATCCATCGTATATAGCCTGTAATGCTGAATCGTAATGTACGATAGTGCCAATTAACCAGATAGATCCCTCATTGCCCTTTGATTCTTCTAAGGAAGGATAAACAGTTGACATCAACCATTCCTTAATCTCTCTTCTCCTGTCTGGAGTTTTTGTATTTAATTCAGATTCAAAGTCATCTAAAATAATATTTGTATACCTAGTACCGAGTTCAGACCTACCACGCAATCTTTGACTAGTACCTTTTGCAATTATTCTGTCTCCACGGCTGGTGGTAATTTCTTTCTCAGTCCATTTCTCTCCAACCATATCTCCAAAATAATAATTAAGAGCATTATTGTATTCAATATGATTTTTTATATACTTTAAATGGTCAACAGCTTGCCCTTGTTCTTCCGATACCCAGGCAGCAAACTCTTTTTTCCCTTGTGGATTAAAATAAATTCTATGCAGTAAAGCAGCCTTAGCCATTGTAGACTTAGAATGACCTCTAGGTAAAACAACACACAGCTTCCTAAGACTTCTATCTAGTAATTTACTTCCAACTTCATAATGAAATGGAGCTGGAGATGATTTCATAAAGTCGTCTGGTAAAAATAGCTGACCAAAAGCTACTAAGTCTTTTGATACTATATTTAATACTCTTTCTTTTTCTGAAAGATTACTTGAATTTATATTAAAATTATCTATTGTACCAGTCTCCACTTTCAATTATTCTAAACATTTTACTTCTTTGCAACATTTCATCCCCAGCTACATAAAGCCAAGCCTCTTCTTCTGAATCATCATCCATTGATACTTTAACTTTAACTCTTCTATAAAGCCCAGAACTGATTCCTTCGTATAGATCATACCTTGCTAGGTCATCCTCAGATACATCGTGAATCTCAACTACTGTTCCAGAACCCTTTTCGTTCTGTATAATAGCTGGAAAACTTTCGTGCCCTGGATATACCAAGGAAGACTTTTCAACTACTCCAGTATTTTCAGAGCCAGTCCTAAGTGTTCCGTATACAGCTAGCTTCACTTTTTCTTTTTAGGGCTTGCTTTTTTCTTTTTTAAATTAAACTTTGTAAGATTTGCACCAAAGTGATTTGGATAATCTTTTTTTCCAATTACCCATTCTGTTAAATCTTTAAAAGACTCTTGATTAATTAAGTGAGTAGATATATAACTACTTAACTCTTCTTCATCTAAATCTTTATGGACTTCTAATTCAAATTCAAAAACAACTTTCTTATTCATAATTTCCCTCTATGATTAATATTATCAAAATAAATTAACTTACTCCATGGACTTCTGGAAGTCCAACATACTTTATTTCTAAGTCATCTGTATAAATAGTAAAACAAGTAAAGCATTCTACATAAAGCTCTTTCTCTTCTAAGTCGTGTATGATAAAAGCTTTTGGATATAGTTTATTGTTGCAGAGCTTGCAGCTACTTGACGTCAACTTCTCTTTCAGCGCTTGCAAGCTGCTTGACTTCTCCTGAACCGATGGCATCTAATTGTTCCTTTGTAAAACCTTGAAATACAGCTACTGACTCTGTTCTCTTTTCAGTATCCATCATTCCAGTTATTTGCATTAATGTCTTAATAGCTTGAATCTTGTCCCTATCGTTTGATTCGCCTCCATCAACTATTGACTTCATTTGTTCTAATAGATACAAAGGTGTAATATCTGCATCTGAAAGAACTTTATCTATTTCTTCTCTAATCAATTTCTGTATCCTTTTAGCTTTTAATAAAATTTTGGCTTGACCTTCGGCATACTTTCTGTTGTCAGTTGGGTATGCCTGCAAAAAAGCGTCCACCATATCAGTACCCTTTGCAACAAATTGAGCAAACAAAAACTCTCTTTGTGTGGTTTCTTTTTTCTCAATTTTATGCTTATAAGCATTAGTGTCAGCCAAGCCAAATGAATAAAGATTTTTCCTAGGATCGCCCTCCATCTTTGTTTTATCTAAACATACGAAGGTTCCAAGAGGTACTCTGATATAATGTCTAATGACTTTATCAGACCCAGATGCCTTTAACTTCCCTCGCTTCAGAACCTTGCACACTTGACCGTCGTCTGAAACTACCCAGTTACCTTCGGTACCATCCCTCCAATTATCAACAACATCAATAAGTGGGTTGTACCTCTGAAACTCTTCTATGTCTTTATAGATAGGATGATCAATCTTATTTATTTTACGAGTAATCATCTACTATACAATATAACCGATTTTACGCTTAAAGTCAAGAGGTAGCCCTTACAGCTATATTCTTGTCCAGAGTATTTCTTTTACCTCTAATGTGTGGAGACATACATCCTTCGCAGTAAAATAAATCATATTTACTAGCACCAGTATGGTAATATTTACCAGTATCGGTTAAGGAGTCACCACCACAAACTGAACATACATTTTCATCCATCATAACTGCTATGTTAGGATGACTTCTCATATATGGTCTAAGTTTAAGATACATCTCTTCTAAGCCTATAACATCATTACGATTATATTTTTCCATTCTTTTTAAAGCTGCACTATCTCCATTCATACAATCTATCCATAATTGAAACTCTGTATCAAGTTTCTCTTCTAATCCTAGGAACTTAGTAATGTAATCTTGTTTATTAGAACTGAATGCAAACTCTTTCCTGGCAACCTTAAGAGTATCTATTGTCTTATAAGGCATTGGAGGTATCATACTATTTGATATAAACCTTGCCTTTAATTTCCTAAGATCAAACTTATCTCCATTATGAGCAATAATGATATCAGCTTCATCTAGTAATTTCCAAACTGATTCCATAATTCTTTTATCGTTTCTATCCTTTGCTTCACTTGGAGTAACAACATCACTCATTACTTTATCATCGTACAACCATTTCGCAGACCAACTAAGCACATACCAATCTATTGATTCACCTTTATCATCCTTCATTATACTAATTGGGTTTATATATTGATTACCGAGCCTCCAAGTCCATACAGCTATAGGGGTAGTCTCAATATCTAAAATTAATATCTTAGGTAGATTAGCTACATTCATCTTTTTAAAAGGTTTGTTTAAACGCATTGACTCTATTTTTCTAGTCACAGCTTTAAACGTTCTATCGTATCCGTTAGCAATTAGATCATTATGAATATCAGACATACTTTTTACAGTATGCTCATATTGTTTTACTATTTTAACTTCTTCTTTAGACCATTTCATTTCTTCTCACCAATTTTTAACATTAATAACATAGCTTTTAAAAGCATTGCCTCAACTAAATAATATAGTTTCTTCATTTGCCCCACACCTTTTCAGATACAAGCTGAGCAATTATGCCATAAATTGATAGATCACGAAAGGCATCCATATATGTTTCATCCGCAACAGCATTATTACCTCTATGTTTAACAATGATATTCTTCAAACGGTTTACCTTATCGTTCATTCGTATTACTAAAGCTGTTAATGCAAACATTCTGTCATCATCGTTATCTAAGTTACCACCTAAATTTATATTGCCGCTACCGTAGTCGTATTGTTTCCTGCAGAATAATTTATACTGTTCATCCGTTATCTGGCTGAATCTCTTCATCATCTTTGGATAAGCTTTCTCTATCGCATCGATCACTTCTTTTTCTCTCACTTGATTCTTCCTTTCCCCAGCCCCACATTGGCTCTGAATGATATGTAGCAGAACCTCTATAATGACTGGAATTAGTAATTACTTCGTCTATTATCTTTTCTAAGAATTTTATTTTCTTTGGATTTATCTTCTTTTTCATAATATGGAAGGAACAACTACTCTGTCGAAATAGGCACAACCCTCATCTAATGTGCATTCCTTGTTCTCTTTTTTAGAATCTATGTTCAATATCAACTTACCGTCCTGTGTCCGTATATCACAACCTAGGCATGTACCAGCATCCCAGTTAGCACAATGCATACGTGCGTGTTGTTTTTTGTAATTTTCCATACACTCAATATAAGCTTAAAACCTATTTTACGCAACAAGTAAATTACCTGTTGACAAAACCCTATATAAGACTTATATTGTAAGTATCTAGAAGAGTTAAATATATAATATATATATATATATTATTAAAAAAAACAAGTTATTAACATAACTTGCAAAAAGAAATGGAGGAATTAGGATGAGCTTAGCTTGGTTTTATTTACATTGCGTAGCTGCTGTTGCAATTATTATTGCAGATGCTAAAGGGACATTAGAGCCTGCTCTTAATAAATTTGAGGAAAAGATAGGGATAAGGACGGAATTACCTCCTGATACTATTGATACCACACCACCGTATTATATTCCACCTATAGAGAAAGAATAGCTAGGAGTAGAGTATGAATGGAAAGGGAGATAAGGATCGAGTAACGAATCTTACTCAGTATAGAAAAAATTATACCAAAATATTTGGAGAATGGATAAAAAATACTACTCCACATGTAAAATTTAAAAAAACAAGAAAGGTTGAAAAAAAATCAAAATGAAAAAAGTTCTCTTTGTGTGGTTACTTTTAACAGGTTGCTCTATAAATCCTGATGAGAGCAGCGATACACCTACAATTCTACAGGATTCCATAGGAAAGACACATTCTTACCGTTATTTAAAACTCGATCGTGACAACTGGTGTACATATCACCAAAAGTATGAATTCGTAGAACGTCGATTTATACACAAAAAACGTAATCAACGTATATTGAGTCGCAAAAATCAAAAAAATAGCAAATTGACCTAAATTTGGGACAAATAGAGCTATATCTAGTATAGATTCTAACCCTATGTTTTACTACTAGGTGAACATACACTACTAAATTGTAAAAAATAGCACCATTTTGTGTGTGCCTCTTTCTTTCTTGGGCGGCCCACCCCATCCGATTGTTTGCGATTTTTGGGATTTGGTTGAAAAAATCTTAATTGAGATTGAGTCTCATTATCATTGTCCAGGTGGCTGAATCTTATTGAGATTGAGTCTCATTATCGATCAAATAAAATAATCCTTGCTTTTCTCATTTATTCTTATTGAGATTGAGTCGCATTATCACTACCAGGATTATAAAAAAACACTTGCTTTTTAATATTATTCATAAATGAAAATAACACTTGACTTTTAATTATATTCATTGTAGGGCTTGGGTATAAGATGATCTGGAAACCTGGCTGCTATGAATCCGATCTGAAAAGCACTTCTTGCTTATTCGGCCACAATCAATTATATTAAGGGTATGAAAAGAACCCTAAATCCAAAAGTTGCTAATGAGACTCAGTCGCAAGAGATAATGAGACTCAGTCGCAATAATGGTAGAGAGGGGGAAATAATCGACAACTTAAACAAACGAGAGGATATATTCAATATGAATAAACCTAAAGAGACTACTGAAGACACTCTAAAAACAGATTCCACAAATGAAGCTGTAGAGAGTGTAGTAGATGAGAACACTAAATCTGAGAAGAAAATTCGCTGGGACGCTCTAGCCATAGAGCAAATTACAGATTCTATGGATATGTTATTGGATGCTGGATTAACTACTGAAGACGTTAAGAGAAAAAACCCAAAACTCTATGACACCTATCTCAGAATTAAATCTGGTGAGATTGTTGCAAAAGGTTCTAGAACTGAAACTCTATTATCTCAGTTTATGGTAACCCATCCAGAGCACCCTCTGAGTAAATTTGTTCTAGAGCATAGCGCTAGTTTCGACTTTCCAGAGATGGAGGCGATAATTCGCATTAATGGTGCGAAAAAACCCAAAGAGGAGGTGGCGAAAAAATAGAGCTTGACACGCTCGGACGATCTGAAACGGCTAGACTAACCCTCTAGCCGTTTTTAGTATATAAAACTAAATAAGGTATATTATGAAAACTTGTATAGATAAATATAGAGAGAAGAAACTCAAGAGTAGAGAAATTGCTGCTTACGAGATTGAACACTCTATAAACAAATGGCATCTCTATACGCCACAAGAGAAGAAATTGACGTTCTCTACGCTGGATAATGTCATAGACTATTTACTGGCTATGAGAGATGTTCACTATACTCTATGTCAAGACGTAGAGTTATTCGATAGAAACAAAAAAATTAGATATAAAGAAATTCATAGAATAGTCGTAGGGCTGGAGAATATGAAGGAAAGCGACAACTTTCGCAAGAGAGTTAGACGGCACAGATTAATAGCGATACCTAGAGAGAAACCAGTACCCAAAATAGATTCTAAGCTGCTGAGACCAATACTCAGAGAGGAAAAGACGTGGTAGACAATAAACAAATAGAGACAGAAAGACTGCTGAGAAAATATTATAGAGACTCCAATGCGTCAGGTATAGAAGATGCTATAGAGATGAGTCGCTATTATAATGCTAAATCTATAGAGTTTAAAGCTCTATATAAAAAATATGGATATAAAGAAGCTGTAAAAAGATTTGATGATAGAAAATTTAAGAGAAAATATTATAGAGATGAAAGCGAGATAGAGTATTTTAACCAATATTGTAAATAAATTGAGAGACAATAATGCTAATATATAGAGAGGAAGTAGAGTATAAAAGAAGTGTATATAATAATTGTTATTATATAATTCATAGCACCGATTTTGCCCACTTCCTCTCTATGAAATTAAGGAGAGTTAAATGAATAATCTAGAAAAATTTCCTAAAATAGATTCTTTAAAAATGAGGTCTGATTTTCTAGACGAAGTATTTGATAGAGATATGAATGATGTTTATGGAAATTTACTATGCTATACAATAGATAAGATAAGAGCTATTGTTCGTAATGATAGAAAGTATGAGTGCAAATATTGCAGAGAGTATTTTCTTATATCTCTTAAGGGTAAATGGTCGTTAGAGAATGAATATAATACGACAAAGTCAGAGCTAGTTAAGTTTTGGAGAAAACTAAAAGTCTATATGTGGTTAGAAATTATAACAAGAAAAGACTCTTATATTTTCTCTAAATGTAACCCTGAAGTAAGAGAATGGTTTAAGTCTAAAGAATTAGCTTTTAGCGAAAAGCTAGGGTATTATTTAAAATAAATAAGGAGACATATATGATATGTAGAGATTATTATACGGAAGAGCAAGAACCCTGGAGAACGGATAGGCTCTCTATGATGAAAGAGAGAGCGAAAGAATATCTCGCTTATCTCTCTGAAATAGAGGAAGAGGAAATTGCTAGACGAAGAAAAGAGAATGCTATACTAAGAGGAATACGAAAGACTAGAGAGATAGATACTCACGGAGAGAGATGGACATACGCAGCAGTAAAGCAAAATACGATAATGCAATCCTATAAAAATTATTGTAGAGAATCATTTATATATAGAGTACTAGAATTTATTAAACTAAGATAAGGAGACCATAAATATGTTAAGAATAAAATTTAGGAATGGTTTATTTAGAGTTAAAAGACCTAAGTGGAGAACTAGACTGGAAGAAATGGGTTTCTCTCCGAGATATTCTAGATTTGAGCTAGTTCTATTTAAAAGATATAGAGTTCTTTTAATAGAGATAGGAAAAAACCCTAGCCATAAAATGCTCTATTGGATAGAATTCAGAATATGTGGCTTAGGGATAGAC
>Ga0208793_1001231_pt1 | contig 15216 bp, 12 predicted proteins | sample 17_taG_FD_184092 | JGI IMG/M metagenome (GOLD analysis project Ga0208793, IMG submission 184092) | Marine viral communities from the Subarctic Pacific Ocean - 17_ETSP_OMZ_AT15314 metaG (SPAdes) (version 2) | ecosystem: Environmental > Aquatic > Marine > Oceanic | place: Pacific Ocean | collected...
TGACAACCCTGATAAGTTAATCAAACAAGCGGAGTATTTACGTGCAAGAAGAATTAGTTAAACCAAGACGTACCCGCCGTAAGACAACCTACAAGGGTGCAGCTAGCAAGCCTACCTCTGGCATAGTGCCTAAGACTGACAATCAATGTAAGCTAATCAATGCCATTGCCTCTAGCAAGCAGGTGTTAATACTTGGCCCTGCTGGTACTGGTAAGACTTACGTTACAGCTACATGTGCAGCAGACTTGTACACCCTCAAAGAGATCGACAAGATTGTTATTACACGTCCTCACGTAGCTGTAGGTAAAGACATTGGGTTCCTACCCGGTACACTAGAAGAGAAAGCACAACCGTGGGCGTTGCCTGTGTTAGACGTACTGATTAAACACTTAGGTAGGGGCGCTGTTGATACAGGTGTAAAGAACGGTAACATTGAAGTAGCTACACTAGCGTTGATGCGTGGACGTAGCTTTGACAATGCGTTCATTATCGTAGATGAAGCACAGAACATAGACATACCAGAGATCAAGATGTTGTTGACACGTGTAGGTGAGGGCAGCACTATCGTCCTCAACGGTGACATACAGCAGTCTGACTTGAAGGGTACGTCTGGTCTAGCTAAGATCATACACCTAGCTAAGAAGCACATGCTAGATGTTCCCGTAGTAGAGTTTGGCATTGATGATATTGTACGTAGTGGTATTTGTGCTGAGTGGGTCAAGGTGTTTATGAAGGAAGGCTTGTAGTTAAGGCCTTGACAGTATCACACGTATATGTTAAACTGCTACTAGTTAACATTGTTTGGGGCGTGTTATGGTACTTAATATAGAAGAAGAAGCTAAGCGTTTTATCGCACTGAAGAAGAGAGAGTTTATCACTGAGATAGATAAGATGTACACCACTACATCAGACTATATAGTGTATCACTTGCATCACTCTGAGGAACGAGATCACGCTATCAAGGCTCTACAAGAAGCTGTGCTATGGTCTAAGCATTGTATGGACAAGCACGGCATACAGTAAAACTAGAAAGGGGAGCCTAACAGCTCCCCTCTTTTTTTATTCAAACGCCTCGTTATAGGTCTTCTTATTTTCTTTATCCAGTTCAATGTATCCTATTAGCATCTCTAGCTGTCTACCAGTTAGCTTAGATAGGTCATCATCTATCTCCATCTGTTTCAGTAGGTCTCTAAGATCGTTCTTCTTAATGAAGGAACTCTGCCCTAGCTTGTACAGAAGCGTTGACTTCCTATCATCAGGATCAAACGATAACTCCAACACTTCCAATGCTCTCTTCTTAGATTCACTAATGACCGTACTGATTAGTTTCTTACGAGTCTCTGGGTCTCCGTCCTTCCATCTGTTCTGCTCCATTATAGCAGAGGCTTCATAGTTTAGAATAGGAGTGATAATACGGTTGATGTCGTTGAGAGGTTCCTTAATGTTAGAGCGAATGTTTGTGCTCCATTGAGGCATCCCTGCTTGGTTATACATCTCTTGTATAGGAGACTGTGCAAGCTCCTCCCTTACACCAAACAATCTCAAGATAGGTACACGTCCCTCTGAGGTAGTGAGTGCAGTCTGTTTCTGCTCTGGCTTGTTGTACACATCCATTGCATCAAGCAGTTCATCCACATATCGTACAGAGTTATTCAGCCACTCTTGCCCTTGCTTACGATCAGGAGTTACATACTCACCCTTCTTAACCAGAGAGGCTATAGTGTTGACGGGGTCAAGGGGGCGTGAGTAGCCTGACGCATACATTGCTGCAGAGCTTTGGACTAGCTTTATAGCTGCGCCCTTAACGTCTGGGTCTTCAGAAGTTACAATGTCCAAGATCAAACCCTCAGCCATCTTAGCAGAGTCACCAAGCTGACGTGTCAACTGCCCTAAGCCAAACGTATCTTTAAACTGTTGGAACAGAGGTAGAGGTACTTCACCATCACGTACAACGTGAGCTATCATACGCCCCATTGCTTTGTAGTAGCTGTAAGGGAAGTCGTAAGTACGATTACGTAGTGCTCCATCAGAAGAACGCTCAGTGAAGAGAGGTAAACCTTCGTCCAGGTACTCCTTCTCTTGAGCGTACATAGCCCCCATAAAAGTCATACCTATTGCCGACTTAGTTAAGAGGTCCATAGGGTCACGTGTAGTACCAGCAAGGTACTTGTGAGCCAAGCTAACACCTGTGTAGTCCATCATGTGAGCCATAGTGTTGTTGAAGAACTGACCAAAGGGAACCATAGCACCAATGACAGGGATCTTACGGGCGTCTTCAATAGCTTTAGCTACGTACTGCAGTGGTCCCTCTGTACCACCATAAGACTTAGAGAACACGTTACGTAGTGCATCGTCTGTAGCTGTAGCTACTACCTCAGCATACTTCTCTCCATTCATCTTGCTCCATAGGTTAGGGTCATTGATGAACTCAGAGTAAGATACATTGTATTCTACACGCATACGCTTATCAATAGCGTACATAAACTCCTGAGACTTGGTGAGCATGTCTTGTGCTTTAACGCCGTAGATAGTTTGAAGACCATCCATAGCCTTCTCGAATATACCCGGCTTAGATGTCAGTCTATCTGCACCCTCAACGCCAGCCTCTTTAGCTAACTTACCAAAGTCAGTGAACCCAGCAGACTGAGCAGCTTCCTCTAGCTCAATACCACCAGACAGGTACTTAAACATCTTCTTGCCTGCCTCAGGGTTGTAAGCTGCGAAGTCTAAGAAAGCCTGATATGTCATAGAAGGGTCAAGCAAGTTAGACATCTTCTGTTTTTGCAGGGAGAACATAAGCCCAGCCTTACGAGCGTAATCAGCAGCCTTAGGCGCATTAAACATAAGAGTATTAACTACTGCGTTACCGCCGTACAAAGTACCACGAAGTACATCAGTAGCACTCTGTAGTACACTAGCGTTCTGCCAACCAATCAAGTTAAGTGCTGTAGTACCCGGATGCGTAACGAGCATACGAATAAAGTTACGCTGCAAGTAACCTGTCTTCTCACCAAAAGCTTTACGCATACGTGCTGGCATACCGGGAAGCTCTGCATCTACCAGCTTAGCTAGCATCTCATCTGTCTCACCGGGAGGGATATATGAGAGTGTCTTGGAAGCCTGAGCTACAATGTTAAGTTCTTGTCCCGCTATACTGAATGCTTGAGCGTCCATGTCTAAGGCTTGAACTAGTGACTTACCGTTGTAGTCAGGTACAGCCTTACCTAGCGTGTTACGGAACGCATCATCAATGTCAGTCCGTACCTTCTTAGGCATAGCTTTAACTAGATCCATCATCCAGTTAGAGAAATTGTCATCGTCAGAACGCTTAGTCCAGTTGCGTACACCATTCTCAGCCAGGATGTCTACCAAGCCTTTAACGCCTGTCTCTTTGTCACCTAAGTAGAAAGCCTTACGTATCTGTGTCTCTTTAGGTACACGCTGTCCTGTGCCTAGTAACCGCATTAAGCTACCACGCTGCACCTTCTCAGAGAAGTCTTCAATGCCTTTTTTGAAGCCTTTTAGACTATCTTGGAAGCCTGCCTTGTCTAAGTCTTTGATGGTCTGCCCTACGTTACCTGCAAGCTTACGAGCCTCAGCAAGCTGGGTGTTAGCCTTATCAAACATCAAAGCAGAAAGCATGTCTGTATCAGGGTCACCAGACCTAGTAAGCTTACTAAGTGCTACAGATAACCCAACACCAAACATACCGCCTGCAGCAGCAAGACTGCCTTGTACTTTGTTGTACTCTGTCTGTAGTCCTACCTCCTGCTGTGCGGCTTGGTATACAGCGTCCATAGAAACACCAGCAACAGTGTCAGTTACACCAACAGCCACAGCTTCCTTAGTAGCTACACCCTTCATAGCTTGAGAGAAAGCGCCCGCTGCAATATCGTAGCCTTCACCTTTAACGGCTTGGTTCTCAATCACCTTGCCCATAAGCTTACGCTCTACCTCTACAACAGCCTGTTTAGAGGCTTTAGTTGCACCCTGTTTCTTAAGTATTTTAGTGCCTTCTTTTTTCACGGCTTCTTTAGCTACCTGTACAGCAGCCTTAGTAGCACCACCCGTAAGAAGCTTACCTATACCCAGTGACACGAGGTTAATAGGATCAACAATCAAAGCCCTGCCGTAGTCATACACGGCGTCCAGCTTTTCCATACCTGACGTACCCTCAGCAAATGCACCCTTCATAGAGTCAAACGTACTGTAGGCTGCGGCAGCTGCGGCTTTCTCGTTATCCTTAGCGTTCTTAAGGTAGGCCATCTCTCCTAGTGTAACTACAGACTGACCAAAGTTAAACTTACGCATGTTGTTAACGTAGGCGTCAACAATCTCTTGGCGTTCAAACTTGTCCTCAGTCATGCCAAAGCGCTGTTGCATGTAAGGACGGATCTTATCGAAGACATCATCCCTAGTTAGATCACGCACACCTTCAGGAGCCACACCAGGCTCTAACATATCGTCAGTCTGGGTGGCTGTACCCGTATCTAACTGAGAAGCAAAGGTCTCTTTGAACCATGCTTCATCATCCTCTTCTTTTACTTTAGGAGTAGAGCCTAGCTGGTCAGCAAAGGTCTCTTTGAACCATGCTTCATCATTCATTTACAGACCCATTTCTTTTTGTACTATAGCTAGGCCATACTTCTTAACTAGCATCTCCAGCAAGGATGAGTCCCCGCTTAGTTTGTTAGCTTTCTGTGCTCTTTGAAGTCTAGCCTTATCACTGGCTGTCATTTCCTTAGGCTTCTTGGGTCTGGCAACTAAAGGCTCAGGTTCTACGGCAGTACCCATAGGAACAGGCTGATCTGTATACTCGTATGTAGCAGAAGGATCTTTAGTTACAGGCTCTACTTCAGGCAAAACTCTTACGCCTTCGTTCAAAGCTTGTAACCTAAGCGTTCTCTCTCTCATAGCTTCAATGATAGCCTCTTCCTCATTAGTAAGAGCCTCAGTGAAAGCAGCCTCTATTTCCTCCAGCACTTCCTCAGGAGGTGAGTCACTAGAGAAGTACTCAGTGAATCCCAAGGCTGCGACTTTTGCGGCCCTCTCTGCCTGAGTTTTAGAGAGCTTCTTTAAGTTTCTACTGATTGTTGTTTCCTGTGCGCCGCCTACAAAACCTGTAAGGAAGTCTATAGCAGTAGCAAGACCAGAGGTTGTAGCAGATGCAACCTTATAATTAGTAGTTACTAAGCTTGTGCTAAGGTCTTCATTAGATGGTACGGGATTAATAGAATCAAGCCACTCACTTGTAGCCTTACCTGAAGAAATTGCAGGAGCAAGAGTGTCTATTACAGGACTGTCTGGTAAGCCCATGTCATCATCAGTCAAGCCTAAGTTCACTGGTCCATCTGGTAAGCCCATGTCATCATCCGTTAATCCAAGGGCTTTTTTTCCTTTACCCTTGTCCACTTGTGCTTGAGTTATTACTACTTCGCTACCATTGACTACAACCTTAGAACCTACTGCTAGTTCACCCTCAGACAAGGCGGTTCTAAGTTCTGTAGGAGTATACGTTATTATTTCACCTGTATTTATAGTACTTACTGGAGCTTTCGGTCCATTAACCTTATCGTCTAACTTAGCATCGTCTTGCTGATCACCGTACCAAGAATTAAACTGACTTGTAAAATTGCCTAAGTAAATACTGTTACGTGATATTGCTCCAGGTGTCTCTAGCTCAATACGCTTAGCGTGGTCAAGTAGTGTTGGATCACCAATCTCTGGTAGTGTAGCATAATCATACATACCCTCTACGCCACGGGCCTTTAATTTCTCAAGCTTCTCTACTAACGCAGAATTGTTAGCTCGTGTTGCGGCACGTATCTTACCATCAATAGAAGTCTCAAACTTACCAGTAAGAGACCTAAATGTAGCAGTAAGGATGTCTGTCTTGGGAGGCTTAGTAGGTAAGTTCAAGCTAAGAGCTTCACCTGCCTTAGGACCGCCTCTAGCCATAATACTATAAAGGTCAGTACCTTTGAAGCCATCAATGTATACATCATTGAGTACGTCTCGTTCCATCATACGAGAGTCTAACCCTAGTACAGCAGCAAACATATTTGTCTCTTGCTCTACGGGATTGTCTGTAGACTTATAGAGTCCGTATGCCCTGCGCATAACTTCAGTAATGTCTTCATTAGGGTTCTCTGCTACATAGTCTTTAGACTTTTCTACTAATCCTTTTATCTGATCGGGAGTCAAGTCCTTACGAGTACTTAAAGTGGATTTAAGTTCAGCGAGACCCGAAACACCTGTTGTGTCTAGGACGTAGCGTAGATCTTCCTGAGGTATACCTGCAGTAACAAGGGTATTAAATAAACTAACAGCGCCATTAGCTTTTTCATCACGATCAAGTACAGCTTTTGTACCGTAAGTCTGTAAGTAGTCACGCTTCTTTGTGGCTAGCTCCCGGTAGTACTCACGATCATCTTCAATTAACTTAGACATCGTAGCGCCGAAGCCTGCCATAAATCCTGCTGCCATAGTATTAACCCCTTGCCATCAAGCCACGTGGTGCTTCCTCAACGGGAGCTTCCATCATAGGCATTTCTTCTGTGTCTTGTAGTTCTTCTTCTTGAGGCTCAGCCAGCATATCTTCTACTTGACGCATAGTCTCTACGCCTGCATCGTCAGCTTCTGACCCTGGCTCTACAGCATCTAACTTCTTACGTAATAGAGCGAGGACTTGTTTATCTTCTTTCTCTTGCATCTCACGCTCAGAAGGCTCATCGCCTGTCGTGTAGTCTAGCCCAGCTTCCTCAGCGATAGAGACTAGCTCTTCGTAGATGACATCACCAATAATAAGACTAACATCTACAGAGTGAATACCCTCCATCTGTGCAGTAGTTAATACTGTCTTAGATAGAGCACGAAGAGGAACACCTACTTGGATAAGCTCTACTATATTGTCGAGAGACTCAGGGGAGCTTAACCCATCCATGTGAAACTTGATAGCCTCACGTGGGTCAGAGATCTCAGCAGGACGTTCCCAAGGGTAGTTCTTAGGGGTGTCCGTAAGGGATTGACCTGCTATAGGGGCGTTTAATAATTCAGACATTGTGTGTTACCTTATCTTATAATAGACTGTATACGCCTGCGGCACTACTCAGTCGCTTATTTATATTGGGCTTTCCAGGTCTTAGGTAGTAGTCACTGACTAGCTCTGTGGCATCTTCAACAGTACCAGCTTCTTTTAGTTTAGCGATAGTGTTCATGCCAATGTCACCAATGACAGCATCCTTACTACTTAATTCCTTTTTAAGATACCCGTAGTTAGCTTCATAAGAAGAGAGGTCTAAGCCTTGACTAGTTGCCCAGCTTTCGAAAGCTTCCCGTCTAGGTCCAGTCCATTGAGCTATACCGTACCCGCCACGGCTGCCCTCTACTGTTGGTGTAATTTCTTGAGCGTACTTAAAGTTACCAGTCTCATATGCCAGGTTGCCCACAAGACCTGCTGCCTGTTCTTTGGTCAGATCAAAGTCATTCATAAGGTCACCAGACAGGCGTGTAGCTACATCGTAATAGCTACCTTGTGCTATTTCGCCATTCTCTTGATAGTAAGTACCACTAGTAAGCTCAGACATAGCTCCACTCTGGTCTTGTGCATCCATAGCGTCTACCCGTGCATCAATATCCTCAGCTTGATAGGCGTCAAACGTCATAGGAGAACGCTCTTCACGTATAGTACCTAAGTAGTCACTAATGTATTGTTGTATGTCGTAGTCCTCAGGGCCAGCATCAATGACCTTACGAGACATGATACCACTAGCACTCTTACTACGTCCACCTACACTGGGCATCTCTGTAGCTCGTGCTACAATCTCATCTGCTAAGCTAATCTCTGCCATGTTTTTTCTTTCTTATTTATCAGCCCTATTAATTTATTAGTCGCTTACCCTGATCAGAGGCTAGTCCCATATAGTTCAGGCCACCCTTAAGAAGAGTAGCGAATAGGCCACCCTGTCCTTGAGCGTCTGCATATGCTGCCTTAGTTTCAGCTTCAAGTTCTGTCTGTAGGATAGTAGCAACACGATCTGCTGCACTCTCGCCAGACGCATAAGCGAAGCTCATAACGTCACGCTCTCTCTGCCAGTATGCGTCCAGGTTAGTAGCAGTCAAAGCATTAATAGTCTTAGCGAAGTTCATATTGCTTTCGTTCTGCGCTGCAGTGTTGGCTGTAGATAGAGTCTGACGCCACTGTGCATTTGATTGAGCAATGAGTAGACCGTTCTGTGCGTTAAACAAGTCACGCTGTTGCTGGATCTCAGAGTTAAACTCACGCAGTGCATTCACAGAGTTAACATTGAATTGATCCATAGCGTTTTGCTGTGAGGCGTTGAACTGAGAAGTCTGACTACGGAGGTTAGCGAAGTACTGATCTGTCTGGTTCTGGCTTGTGGCGTTGAACTGTAGTGCAGCGTTCTCTGCAGCCTGATCTGTGAACAGAGCCTGTACGTTCTGCTGCGCCTTAAAGATAGCTGTCTGTTGTTCGTTAGACAGGTTAGCCATGTCCATCTGCAAGAAGCTCTGAGCGTTCTGTACCGCAGCCTGTTGACGGTTGTTAAGGTTAGCCATGTCTAAGTTAGACAGAGCAGCTGCTTCTGCCATCACCATAGCTTGACGGTTGGACAGGTTGTTGAGGTTCATAGTGTTAGCTGCACGTGCATTCTCAAGAGCAATGTTCTGCTCCGCTGAGAAGTTCATGTTAGCTATATCACCGATACGTGCTGAGTTCTGTACACGAGCTTGGAAGGCTTGGTCAAACTCCATGCCAAGGAAAGTAGCACGTTGTTGTGCTGAGAGCATAGCACGTTGCTGACGATTTGTCAAGTTCTGAGACTCAAACTGAGCCTGTACTTGTGCGTCCATCTGAGCGATAGGTAGTGCAGCTTCCATTGTAGCTTGGATAACAGCCTGACCTGCAAGGCTAGACGCACCCAAGCCACGAGCAGATAATGTAGCCATAGCTGTACGCATAGAGCCTGCAGCCCATGCAGGTGTGTTACCACCCTCGAACTGCTGCATAAGACCTTCTAGTTGACCTGCTACAGTAGCCTGTGCGCTGGGCGTTGCAGTCGCAGCTTGTACTTGCTCAGTGAAGGCAGAGGCACTAGCAGCATCTGCTACAGGGTCTATAAGCTCACCTGTTTGTAAGTCTCTAGGAGCCGGAGCTACAACGTCCGTAGATACACCTTGTGCGCCTTGCATACCAGTTATAGCTGAGGTAGTTTGTTGTTGTGCAGCTACCTGTGCTTGATCCGACACAACACCCTGTGCAGGCTGGAGTCCAGCTGTCTCAGCTTGTACTTGTTGGTAAGCGGGGGCGAAGTCGTAGGTCTGTGCAGTGGGGGTGTCTTGTTGAGTAGCCTGTTGTACAGTACCAACTGTAGCTGCCTCAGCGAAGGGGGCGATAGGAGTAGCCTGCCCAGCGTCTACAGGAATGAAGTCTGCAGCTACAGGTTGTTGGTATGAAACAGGAGCTTGAATGGGCTGCATAGTCTGGGAAATTAAGTTCTGATCTCGCTGAGCTTGCTGTACGGGGAAGGGTTGATCCTCAAAAGCAACTTCTTCCTCTACGGCATCTTCCTCTGTGGCACTGCTGACTACTGTGTAGCCTGTAGGGTCTGCCTGATAAGCCTCATAGTCAAACCCTTCGGGTACTTCATAAGTAGCAGTGGTAGCACCTGCTCCCGTTAGATACAAACCCGTGGCTTCATCCCTACGTAAGTCTGTAGGTAGAGATATACCGTCACTTGCATAGACCGTTCCTGGCTTCTTAAGAGCACCCATAGCTTTGACTTTGTTACGTAGTCCTTCTGAGGCGTTCATAAAGGATCGTGCAGTAGCTATATCATCACCCTTAAAGCCATTCATCTGTGCTAGCTTGATAAGGGCTACATCTCCACCATCAGCATAACCACGTACAGTACCACCCTGAGCCATAGCTGTGCTTTGCTGTTGTTGCTGTGCTATCTCTTGCATTGTCCCTTTACGTACAAACCCAGGAGGTACATAAGTAGTTGGAGCGCCATTAACCTCAGTCACAGTCATACGTTGACCTAAGTTATTCTCGTAGATAACCTGTTGAGGCCCAGCGCCACCACCTACAGGTGCATACAAAGTGGGATCTACCAAGCCAGGTGTACCAGCATAGTGTGTCTTGTATGTGGCTGTAGCAGGCACAGCGCTAAGTCCAGCTGTCTGTAGCTGCTTACTAAAAGTACCTGCCTGTTCGTCAGTGATTTCTTTAGTAGTAGTAGGTACAGGCTGATTGTAGTAACTAGGAGGTGTTACTTGCTGTGTCACTGTTTCAGGTACGGCCTGTACAGGTACGTCTACACCAGCTGGAACGTCAAACTGTCCCATTTGAGAAGGGTAATCAGTCGTTGTTTCTTTCTGGTATACGTCAGAGACTTTCTCTTTTTCTTTTTTAATTAAGTCCCACTCAAGCATGTCAAGTTCGTAAGCACTACCCTTATAATCAGGCTTAAACTTCTGTATTAGTGCATCTTGTTCTAACCTAAGATCTTCTATATTTCCACTTGTACCAGTAAGGAAAGGAGTAGTACTACCTATTCTTCCTGCAGTGCTTGATGCGTCAAGCCCTCTTTCAGCTAGTTTTTGTTCAAGGTAGTATGCGTTAGCCGCATTAGAGTTGACTACCCTGACTTCATTAGGGTCTATACCTGCATCAATAAGGTCTTGCTCAGAAGGTTTCCTTGCATTGCCTTCTACTAAGATCTGAGCACCAATATCTACTGCAGAGTTACTACCATAGAAATCCTCATTACTACCTGGCGTGTAACCTTTTTCGCTAAGGAGTTCATTAGCCCTTGAGAAAGCAGTATTACTACTGTAGTCAGAGACACCTGCATTTTTGTAGGCCTGCTTTAACTTATTAGAGTCTACCCCTGTATTCTGTGCAAGATACACAAGGTCTGCCAAGTCTGTTATGGCTTCCTCTTGAGTCTTATTCTGTTCAGCAGCGATTTTTTGATAGGTAGCAGACTCACTTAACTTAGAAGCATCGCCACCTGTCTCTCTGTTGATGGCCTCCATGTTAAGAACACCGTCACGTCCAAACCCAGTAACCACACTTGTACCGTCATCAAATGCAAGTTGCCACTCTCCAGTAGCTTCTCCGCTCTTGTCTTTTACCTGTGATTTTGATACCATTGTACTTACCTTTACTTATCCATTGTCATGTATACTGCGCCTGCGATAAACGTCAGTACGGCGACAGTGGTTACTTTTATTGCTGTTGTCCAGATAGACTTACGTGTATCACGCCAAGCCTCTAACAAGCTACGCATCTCAACTATATCTTTCTGAGCAGAGTCATCAAGCAAGCCAATAGAAGCCAGTGCCTCCTTAGCCCCTTTACGAGCAGCACGGTCAAGCATAGCTTCAAGTTCTTCTGGAGTTATTATGGTCTGACCCATGTGCTTTACCGCCTGTAGTTATTGGATAAAGGATAGTTAAGTTATAACATTTATTAGTAGACTTGTCAAGTGTTACCACTTATTTTGTTTTACACCTAAGAAGTACATAGCTAGGATTAACGCACCTACACCTGCCAGTGCTACTGCAATACCTACAGCCCAGTTAATACAGTTGTCTATAAACTCTTGCTTCTTATAGACTAACTCACGTTGTTCTTTACGTTGCTGTGCCTCTATGCGTACTATTTCGTCCCAAGCACTGGGTCCATACACCCAACTTATGTGTGACTTTAGCTCTTCACGCATCTCCTTGAGCTTCTGCTTCTGTGACCATATCTCTAATGCGTTAGATTGGTTGTCACTAAACATCTTGTACATAGGAGGGTTCTTAGCTTTGTCCTCTAAGAAGTCTAGGTCACTTACTGCCTTAGACCACTGAGAGACTGCACCCGTCATAGCACTAATCTCACGGCCTACGGATACAGCTTTCTTAATACCGTTGTACGCTGTAGTAGCAGCCGCCATAGCTGTAAAAGGATCAATCACTTTACTTTGCCATGTCTCTGTGGTCACGGTTGATGTACCGTAGCTCACTCTCTATAACTGCTATGCGTTGCTTGAGTTTATTAATCTCACCAATAGCTAAGGTCATAGAGGCAAGTTCATCCCACAACTCTTCTATGTCACCCCACACGTACTGTATCTCTACGCCGTTGCTTTCAACGTCACGCTTAAGGTTAATGTTATCCTCAATAGCCATACGTGAGCCTAACTGACTTACTGTTTCTTCTAGGCTTGCTATTGTGGATGCTTGCTGAGATACCCACCATACACCACCACCAAGTTGTACAGCCATAGCTGCAACAAGAGCAATAGGAAGTTTTACATTTTCCATGCGTTACTCCTTAAGGTTTTGTAGGCCAGTCAGCCTCTTCCAAGTTAGGCCAGTTAGCATGGCCTGTGATGTCACGCAGAGCCTGACGATATGTTGTCATAGCTGCACCCATAGTTACATCTGAAAGCGCATAAAAGTCTGTAGCTGCAATAAGATCATCACGTTTACTACGGTTAACCTCTGCCGCTTCTACAGCATTAGCTGCAATCTCATCTTCAGTGAGATCAACAACAGTGCGTGTAAGCACCCAGTCGTTACCGTAGATTGGCGTACCCACAAGCTCAGTGTTCACCTCTTCAGTGATAGGATCAGTCGCATCCTCTTCAGTCATCAAGCGTACAACGCCTCTCGTAGGTGTCGTAGCTGTTGTGACCTTATGTGTCAGAGGGTCATACTCAGGCATTGCCTCTATTGTGACAGGGCGCATACCGTACCTGCGCATGATCTCAATAGGAACATTACGAGGGAATGATACGTTCGGATTGTCACGGCGTAGCTGGCCCGATGTATATGGGTAACGAGCTACTGCCCCGTTTGTGATCTTAACGTAAGACATTTAGTTTTCTCCTTGGTTAGGCTAGGACAATAGCACCAGCAAAGTAAAGATTAGTGCTATCAGTAAGCGCATCTAATTCCACTAAGGATGATGTATCTGTAGTGTCAAAAGACTTTATGTTATTAGTCCAAGATACATAAAGAGTGCTTGTAGCATCATCGTGTGCAGCATAAGCGTTATATGCGCCTGTATTTTGGTAACTTATTTCTGTCATATTCGATGGATCACTGACATCTATCATTGTAATAGGCCCAGTGTTTGATGGTACAAATAAAACAGACCTAGTTAAGTCTATAGCGGGTGACCAGCACTCAGATTGACCGCTTGGGTCAATAGTATCTAACACAGACATATTAGACGGACTTGTAATATCTACAGAAGTAACACCGTTTTTCTTACATACATACAATTTAGAATTAGCGAAGTCAGCTGCAGAGAAAGTTGCTTCATCTAATGTTGTTGTGTTCCGCAGTAACTGAAAGAACACTGGGCTAGATGCAGTAGACACATCTATAGACATAACTCTATCTGAAGCCCTGCTCAAAATGTATGCTGTATCCGTATCTGCATCAAATTCAACAGCCCTAAGTTGTGTAAGAGAAGCTGAGTTTTGAATAAATCCAACCACCGAAGGACTAGCCAAGTTTGATATGTCAACTATAGTAAACTTATAATCATCTTCTGTTGCCACATAAGCCACTTGCGTAGTTGTATTAACCTTAACACCCCAACAGTCATCAAGATTTGCGCTATCTTGAAGGCTACCTATAATAGACATATTAGTAGGGTCACTAATATCAACTGTAACAATTCTGTTTTGCTTAGTTACCAAAATTGCTGCATTGCGCTCTAAGTCCAAGTCTAATGCTTTAACATCATTTAAAATAGTCCCATTCAAGAGACTACTCAACACAGTTATATTAGAAGGATCAGTTATATCTAATGCCGTAAATCTAGCACTGGATGAACAGGCAACATATGCCCTTGTCTTGGGAAGGGCTGGCGGAGTACCACTACCACTACCCAAGCCCATCATCATTGCTAAGTTGCTCATGCTACTGCGTCCCCTGCTTGCTTGCCATAGTACGTTGTGCCGCCATCGGTTGTCACGAACACATAGACATCCTTCTCGCCTGCTGCTGGTGCATCTGGAGTTGTAGCCCCTGACCATTTAACTGAGGAAGGGTAGGTTATTGTGGCGGGGGCTGATGCCTCTGTGTTAAACTGGTAGACCCGACCAGCGCCCCTCCAAGTGACATACATCTTACCCGCCCCATCACCGAAGAATATAGCTCCAATATCTATAAAACTTGAATCTGCTGATGTTACATAGTAATCTACCGTAGATGTCTGTAGTGTTGAAACATCCCAAGCAGTAGTCAGATCGTATTCACTAATTCTACCGTTTGATGCGCTACCAGCAAACATTTTACTTCCGTCTGCGTTGAACGCCAAGGCCGTAACAGAAGTAGTACCTCCTGACGAGCTAAAAGCAGGGCTTCTAACTGTATGAGTTGCGCTAGTAATATCCCATGCTGTAGATAAGCTGTACTCTTCTACATAATTACTATCCGCTAAGTACATCTTTGTACCATCAGGTTTAAATGTTACATCCCAAGGTACTGCATTAGCACTTACGTCAACGGAAACATTATTATAACTAGCGGTAGATAAATCCCATGCTGTACTTAAATCGTATTCAAATACCGTTTGATTTTGGGAGGAACCTGCCAGATACATTTTTGTACCATCAGGCTTAAAGAATAAACCTTCCATAGAATTGTTCTGAGATGATACGGTGATTGACGAGGTGGCAGTTGTGCTGCAAGTTGATATATCCCAAGCAGTTGTTAAACTGTATTGCTTTACACTGTCAGCGTTTTTTCTTGTTACGGCGTAAAATGTTAAACCATCAGGCTTAAAGAATATACCCTCCATATCTTGAGCAGTGGTGGATAGGTTTATCATCTTGTTACTATAAGCAGCATTAGCCAAGTCATACCCAACCGCCACATCAGCGCCAGTGACCTCCAACGCAAAGCTGCCAGCACTACCTGATGGTGGTGGATTTTCAAAGTAAAGTGTTGTGTCGGCTGTAAGAGTGTGGGTGAAATGGTCTGCTATTTTTAAATCAACAACCTTTGAGCCGGGTGGGCGGTAGAACATATCCATTGGTACAGTTTTTTGTACCCATGCATCTACATCGCCCGTTGTTTGTAGTAACTGTGAAGTTAAACCTACGGGAATACTATCCCAAGGACTTTCAACTACATCTACATAAACATTTAAGTTACCTAAACTTGTACCATTTCGTGCCTCGT
>Ga0208793_1001234_pt1 | contig 15204 bp, 24 predicted proteins | sample 17_taG_FD_184092 | JGI IMG/M metagenome (GOLD analysis project Ga0208793, IMG submission 184092) | Marine viral communities from the Subarctic Pacific Ocean - 17_ETSP_OMZ_AT15314 metaG (SPAdes) (version 2) | ecosystem: Environmental > Aquatic > Marine > Oceanic | place: Pacific Ocean | collected...
AAAATCCATGGATAATCGGTTTTATAGGAACCGAAGAGAGACCGGTTATATTACTTAATAAAGACGGAGGTACAACAGGAATGGCTATGATAAGTACAGATGGTAATAGAATGATGACCGTCATTTTCGAAGATGGAAAAAAATACAAAAATAAAGATTATTACTTTGACGTTACTGTTTATCAAAATAAAAAGACAAATAAATAAAATATAAAGTAAAAAACAAATGAAAAAACTATTAACAATGATGTTGGGATTACTCTTAATTGGGTGTACTCAACAAAAAGATTTAACTTTCAATGAGATGGTAAATCAAACAGAGGAAGTTGCGAAAGGTATTGATACCACAGCTTTATTTTATGAATCAACCGCAACTAAAGAATTAACAGGTGTTAAATCAGTATTCGCTGGAGTTAACAATACCACTATTGAGGTGTTGTGTGATTCTAATGGAAAGACAAAATCTAAGGTAATTAACTCTCCATTTATGGAAGATGAGGTGATAAAACTACCTGTAAAACTTACATTAGAAGATGCTGAACAATTATTATTGGATGCGGGATATGGTACAGGAGTTGAAGGTGTAGCTGATTGGTCCGAGGTTGTATTAAGAAGACCATTGGAACCGGGTTTCAACGTAGCACAATATATTTTTACTACTAGTAAAGGTTTTGTGAGTGTGGATGCTACCACAGGTAAAGTCATACCTGTAGGTTTAGAAGGTTGTCCATGTCCTTTTAAAGACCCATGTATATGTCCTGAGGAGACAACTCAAACAACTTTTATACCTGAATTTGATATTGATTATCAAAAATGTGGACCTAACCCTACAGTTAGTTCTGGAGGTGTAAGTTTTGGTACAGAAGGAAATCCTGCGGCGGGTAGAGTGTGTTCAAAAAATGGATATAAAAATATCAGTAAAATTGAAGTTGACATTGACTTATCGGGGTTACAACAAAATAAAGGATGGACCGCTGATTACTTAAACGCAGCGATGTACTTAGTTACTAGGGACGTACAACCTATTGGTGATAAATACTGTGATGCGGAATACGAACAATGTGACTTCTGTAATGAAATTGATTTATTAGAGACTAACGGTAATAAAATGTTCCAACATACGTTACATTTAGACACAATTAAGAAAGGTAAACAAAGATGGGAAGTTTCATATACTGAAGCTGCGAATACGGATTGCTGGAATTGGGATGAAATGACATCATCAACACTTGGAGGTGTACACAGTTTAGTTGGTAAGATTGACCCTACTAAACCATTTCATATGGTTACTGTTTTTAATGATGATTATACTAATATGGTAATTACACTTTCTCAAGGGGATAGTAGTGTTAAAGTTTTTGATATGACTGACCCATCTATTGGTGATGGTTCTACTTTAGATATGTCTTTATTAAAAGATGGTATGGAAGTAGGATGGTGGTTTACACCTTCATATCACGGTGATTGGTCACCTGGTGATGATGAACCAACTAAGTGGTACAAAGATACAGGTGGAGAATGTTCACACGGTACGTTATGTAATTGGACTGAAGGTTCAGTTGAACATAAAGGTGGTGGATGGAGTTTCTCTAATTTAGTGGTAACGGCAGAATCACAAATATAAGTTCAATTGATTATGAAAATTAAGACCTCTTATCAGAAATGGTGAGGGGTTTTCTTTTATAACCATATTTATGGGTATAAGGTAGTAACTGACGTTAAGTTATCTGTAATACTAAGATAAAAAACGGTTAATAACTCGATTATTAAATAATAATTTATATATTTGTAGTATGAGTGAATTAATATTAAAATTATCGGACATTCAGGAGATTAACTTCACCGAAATAATCAACGAAGTGGTGGGACCTGATTGCCGAGAAGAGGCTAGTAAAATCATTGGTCACTATATAGATGGTGACTTTTTAATGCGTTTTAAGTTACTCGAAGTGTATAGTAAATATTTAACATCTGACTATGATGCGTTTATATTAGATGTGGATAACCTAAAGATAAAATTAATTAAAGAGAACTTAATTTCTGAAAACGGATGTTTCGGCGTGAATGTTGATGTGTAGATAATGAAAGCAATTATAGCAGTAAACAATCTTGGTTTTATCGGTAAAGGTGATAAACTTTTATGGCACAATAAAAAAGATTTAAATCATTTCAAACGTATGACTTATGGTGATACGTTACTAGTCGGTTATCGTACCGCTCAAGCCCTACCCTTTTTACCCAACAGAGAGTTAATGATTGTTGATAAAAGGGACCATTCCGTTTTTCACTACTATAATTGTGATTGGTGTATCGGAGGTAAAAAAACATATGAGAGATTCTGTGATAAGTTTACGGAATTACACATATCTCATATTGATAATAATAAAATTGGGGACGTAACGTTTCCAAATCTTAGTAATTTAAATCCTGAATGTAAGATTTATAATTACAACTTTTAAACAATAAAAAATATGAAAAATTCATTACTATTATTAATCGTACTTCTAACGACAAGTTGTGCGACATTTACAGTATCAACATTAAACCACGACCCTATATATGATGACGAAAATTACTATGTAGTTGGAGACAATTTAAAGGTGGATACTTTAAGTGAATTTCAATTTAGAAATAAACTAAGAACAGATATCGGTTTTAGATTAGACTTTGCGAGATATGCTTTGAGTCAACCAGTGTCATTTGATTGGAATAACCGATTGTTAGGAAGACAGTATAATTACAGATATAATTCTTATTATTGGAATAGAGACCAAATGTGGAATGATTGGGCTTGGGGTTATACTGGTTGGAATTCTTGGGGTTCACCTCATAGATGGTCACCGTTTGGATATGATAGATGGGGTTACGGAATCTACTATGGTTGGAATAACCACGGATGGGGATATAACGGATACTATGGTAATGGATGGAATAATTATTACGGGTGGAACAATTATTACGGATGGAACAATTACGGTCAAAATAGTTGGTACGGAAGACGAGGTAGAAATAATGTGTCATATATCAACGGTCGAAGAGGTAGTACTATGACTATACGAGACAGAATAGGACAATCTTCAATGATAGAATCAACTAAACGTAATGTTAAGGTTGATAATAATAGAAAAAAAGTTTATATTAAAAACAGTAATAATAGACCAAGAATCAATAATACTCGACCGTCAAATAATAATAGACCTACCATTAACAATAGTAGACCTATAATTAATAATAACAACCGACCAAGAGTTAATAATAATACAAGACCAAGAGTTAATAATAGTCGTCCTGTTATAAATCGTACTACACCAACAAGAACGAACAATAATCCAAGTAGGAATAACACTACTAATAATCGTAGAAAAAATTAAGATATCTTAAAAATGGATAAAAGAATAGAAGAGATACTCGATAAAGAAAATTATAGACAATCTAATACAATTGAATTAATAGCAAGTGAGAACTTTGCGTCTGATTCAGTAATGAAATTGGCTGGTTCAATATTCACCAACAAATATGCTGAGGGTTATCCAGGGAAAAGGTATTACAATGGATGTGACCATATGGATGAGGTGGAGACACTCGCAATAGAAGAATTAAAAAAGTTATATAACTGTAACTTCGCTAATGTTCAACCACATTGTGGTGCAAATGCTAATACCGCAGTATTCCAAGCATTCTTAAAACCAGGTGATACTATACTTGGGATGGACTTAGCGAGTGGCGGTCACTTATCTCACGGAAGTAAACCTAATATTTCAGGTAAAGTATATGACGCTCATTCATATGGTGTAGACGATAATGGTTACTTAAACTATGACGATATAAGAACTAAAGCGTTAGAAGTTAAACCTAAAATGGTTATTGCGGGTGCAAGTGCGTACTCAAGGATAATCGATTGGAAAAAGTTTAGAGAGATTGCTGATGAAGTAGGAGCGATACTTTTGGTGGATATGGCTCACTATTCAGGTCTTATTGCTGGAGGTGAGTACCCCAATCCAATTGAATATGCGGATGTAGTAACTTCAACGACACACAAAACACTTAGAGGACCAAGAGGTGGTATTATTATTTGGAACAATTCAGACTATACGAAGAAAATAAATGGAGCAATATTTCCTGGTACTCAGGGAGGTCCATTAATGCATATAATCGCAGCAAAGGCTCAATGTTTCATAGAGGCAAACACAAGAGATTTTAAGGAGTATTGTATTAAAGTAAAAGAAAATGCAAAACATATGTGTGATATCTTCATAGAAAATGATATACCAATTTTAACCGATGGTACTGATTCACATTTAATTTTAATTGATTTATCAACTAAGAAATATAGTGGAAGAGTAGTTGCTGATATGTTAGAAGAAAACGGTATTACAGTTAATAAGAATGGAATACCTAACGACCCTAGAAGTTTTGTGGAAACAAGTGGTATTCGAATAGGTACGGCAGCTGAAACAACAAGAGGTCATAGTGTGGAGTGGTTTAAAGAATTAGCAAGACAGATAAGTATATTAATTAATAAATAATAAAAGATGATAATAAGAGACCATAAGACATTTAAAGATAATCGAGGGAGTTATACCCCAATGGAGTTAGATATAATGGGAAAGGAATGGACACAATGTTCCATTTCAATTAATGATGGTAGATATACCTTTAGGGGTTTACACTATCAAACAGACCCACCACAAGAGAAATACGTTAAAGTTATCCGTGGTTCAATTATAGATATTGCTTATGATTTAGAAACACATAAAACACAACACGTAATAGTAAATGAAGGGAATGCGGTTTACTTACATGATGAGTATGCTCATGGGTTCTTAACTTTAGAACCTGACACAATAGTTGTTTATATGGTTAAGGGTGAATACTCACCTGAGTCAGAACATTCAATCGTATGGAAAGAAATTCCTGAAGTAAAATCTATTATAGAAGAGTTTACTGATAATCCAATAATTTCAGAAAAAGATAATTTAGGTAAGTAATATGGGAAATATATCAAAAAATTTAGCGATTATATCAATAATACTTTCATGTTTAGTTGTAGTAAGAATTTTAATGCAAGATAGAAGTATTACTTATACTGAGGAGGTAATAAAAAGTGATGTTAATATTCCTACGGTTAACAACGATGATACAATACGTTTGGTACCTAAAGAAGATAAACTTTTTAATAAGGATTCGTTAGATAATGATTCGAATATATTAGATTGGTACATCGATGATGGTGAATTATATATCTACACTAAACAGGATTCGATTAATGATGAAATCGAAAGGTGGAATTATATTAGAAGTTTAGACCCTGAGGGCTGGGAGGAATAAGTGCGGGCCACTAACAGAAAGATTACATTAAATCATTTGGATAAGGAATACCGTACATGAAAGATTCGGTGTAGTCACTATGTTCAGCCATCTTTTTCATTACATATGAACTCTTAATTGCCTTATCGTAAAATTCTTTACCACGAGAAATAACATCAACTCTAAGGTCACCCCAACTATCTTCACCAACATCAATTCCTCTACCACGGCCAGATGAGATATCCAAAGCAGTAGACTTAAACATTATTACTCTACTTAATAATTTAAATACATTAGATGGTACACCAGCAAGACGATTAAGGTCCATTAAGTATTTTTTAACTCTTCTGTAGTCGTCATCCTTTTTGTAATCCACTAAATCAACAATATACCAAAATAAATCGTCAATAATAGTAACACCTGTTTCTCGGTTACCTATTTCTCGGTTACCTAATAAATCTTCTTTATCTTCTATATCATTATACATCGCAGTAATAATTGCACCTTTTTCCATCAGGTCTTTCCCGTAAACAGATTCTTTTAATACTCTTCTTATTAATTCTTTCACAGTTATAAATAGTTTAAGAAGATAAAACTAACTCAATTTTATAATGATTATCAATTAAATCAAAAGCGCGGTTAACGGTACATATGATTTCAGACGAAAGAATTTCATAAAAGTAGTCAGAAGTGAAACAATCATATTCTTCTTCCAACTGTATATAAGTTTCAAACTCAATGACATCACTCATCGTAAAATCAATCAGGTTAGTATCTACAAATAATAAAAGAGTGTCTTCGTGTATATCCCAATCAGTGAGCTCAGGATGTTTAGGATAAATAAGTTTATCAAACAATACATCAATCACTTCGTGTAGAACCACAGATGTTGTCATACATTAAGGGAGTGAGGACTTAAGTTTAGTTAGGTCCATAGAAAGATTATTAGGGACGTGTGAGGGAGTAAAAGAGGATTCAACAACATTAGTCTCATTAGCTAAGTCAAACATCGTCTTAACGTCTGTACCTACGTTATATACACCTGACAAATCTTTATTAATACAATCAATAATGAGAGTGGCGATAGTATCCACATAATCGAAGTTACCGACATAATCAATCCAAGCGGAATCATAAACAAAAGGAGAGGGTTTATGGGAACAACGTATAAGAAGATAATCCTCAGACCTTAACTGAATAAGACCGTCAGATAATAACTTAGTATAACCGTACCAACTATTGTGGTGAACGGGGACATCATTCTCACTGGCGAAGGGAATGGAATTAGAATAAACATAATCAGTAGAAATATGAATAAGTTTAATAAAGTGTTCGTTACAGTAATCAATTAACTTATCCACAAACTTACAGTTAACATTCCAATGGTCTTCTCTATCTTCTGTGTATGTGTCAGTATGAGCGATACAGTTAATAACAATATCATAATTAGATAGGATAAACTCATCGAGGTGGTTAATATCAAAACCATCCTTACTACGGGAAACATAATCCCAATTAGTCTGATTAATCAATTCACGACCCAAGAGTCCATCACCAAGTACTAATACATTATTTTTCATATCTTACCACTTATGTCTACCTTCAAATCTTTCTTTTATACTATACACAATGTACAAAACGGAACAACTCACTATAGTTACTATCATACATACAATATAAGTTATTTTATAGAGAAAGGAAATAAAGGTAATAAATTAATTCCATCCCCCTCACCCTAAAGGGACGTTCACTATCGTTCACTTTCAGTGTCTGAAATAAATCCATTCCCCTATTTCCCTGAAGAAGGTCATCTAAAGACTTATACTCATATACCCGTTAGGGTATAACAAAACAATATACATACAGTATTGTACCCGATAGGGTATAAGTAAGTATATCATAACATTATACATGAAGAGAAAGAATACAATAGTATATAAACAATAACCCATAGGGTTAATTAACAATACTTCTACCACTTTCTCCCACTTTTGTAAGTCATTTTAAGACCTTATTCGTTGAGGTCATATTGTCATGGTTTTAAAAAAGTAGTCCTACAGATACGTTGAGGTTTACTTATTTAATTCCTTAAGACTACGTCTCCCCCGCTATAGGGAATTAACCTCTATTATTTGCTAGAATATATACCTAGTAATTTAATACCCTCTATTAACCCCTAAACAGGGATTTATTGTCGATTTCATCGGTGAAATCAGGGATTTTCTTGTTTTACACTATTACAGGATGGTGGTAGAAAGTGGGGAAAGGGATTGTGCTGTCCCTAACGTCTAACTGACATTCTGACAAATCCAAATAAAATGGGATAAAGTTATTAACAAAATATCCCCTGACAGTGTGTCAGAGGTAATTTATAAAAAGTTATTAACAATTTTAATGTGTACCAAAACGGGACCATAATTAAAAGTTATTAACATATGGTGTTCACAACTAAGGGAAGGGTTATATATTTAAGGGTATGGAAGAAATCAGAGAATTCATAGAGACAAGTTTCACCCCAAGGGTAGCTGAGGACATGAATGGTATCAAAGTAATATTCACCTCAACGGTTGGGGATGGGATAATATGGTTTGAACCTGCCAAGAGGGGATGGAGTAAGAAACCCCTATCTACAAATCAATATATAATTGTGGACGCTGACCTGAATCATGTATTGACATTTTTAAATAGATACTACCAATTGGATGAGTCCAACTACCACGATATAAGAAGGATGTTTATTGACATAGGGATGGACACGGTGGACAGACATACCAAGGGTGTGGATAATATTTAAGTCATTCCCTTATTTATATTGTTTCTTAACAAAAAAAGTGGTACCTTTAGGGTGGTAGTAGGGTGGGAAGTATATATAATAAATCCCCTACACTCCAAAGCACCAACACAAAGATACAACAATCTTTTTTAATACACAACTTGTATAAGAACTTTTTTTTCCTTATCTTTGTAATGGTTGGTGGAACAAGCTGAGAGAGTAGACTCCAACCTGCCTTATACTCTCCTCCCTCCCTCACCCCAGGGCACCAACACAAAGATACATATAATAAATGAGACCACCAAATAAATGTACTGACAATATGTCCCCCTATAATATCACACCCTAAACTTTAGGGCATCAGTACAAAGATACAAATAATATCTGACACTGCCAAACCCCCACACCATAAAGTTATGGGCATGACACAATGACTGTTAATAACTTTCCCCCTATATACTTGTGTAGTAATCTGTTCTGACATGACACCCATAGATGAGGTCTTAGATATCCCTACCCCGTAGGGGAGGTAGGGGTTAAAATACCTATGGAACCCCCCCTTATGGGGTCCCCCCCTCCTATAGGGGTCCCGTATCCCCCCTCCCCCTGGGGGTGTTTTGGGGTCCAAAAGGGGGTTCAATCCCCTAAATAAAATGTGTACTGTTTTTGTTGTAAAAATGTTTATAAAAATTTTTGGGAAAAATTGGAAAGGATTACCCTTGTTCTATGTACGGGAGTAAATGTTACCTGTGTTTCTAAAAGGGACCCCCTTATATGATTAGGGGTCCAAATGTCAAAACAAATTTTCTGGAAAATTTTGTAGAAAGTTGAATATTTATGTATATGATGGATAGTAATAAGATAACCCCTGAGATGGTTAGTAAGTTTATTGATGGAATGTATAATGATACCCACCCTGGTTTCATTAAGGATTATAACGTTGAGGTTATTAATTATGATAATAAAAAGTATTACAATAGATATCCTGATGTTATCATCCACATTTTAATTGATAATGAGGTTTATAGTCAATTGATTAATGACCGAATTGGAAGCGGTATCAGCACAGGCGAAATCATTATTGATATGGAGAATAAACTTAAGAGTATACTGAAGTACTTGCCTTATCCCGCCAATGTTAAATTTGTAAGATACAATGATGATATTAAGTATAGGTCTCAAGTTTTCAACCTTGATTCTGATAGGGGAGATGTAATAATGGATTTCAATTATGTAGGTCTTGGGGTTTGGAACGATAAAACAAATAAGTTATAATGGATAGTAAGAAAGATAATATTAAAATGTTCGTTGAGAAGTTAATGAATTCTTTATATAAGGATAATGGTCTTTTGGAGGAATATAGTATTAGAGTATATGACAGGGCCGATGGTTGGGATTTCTTAAGTAAGATGTGTAATGATGGTCAAGAACAATGTTATATGGTTGTTATGGATATTTTAATTAATTATGATGTTTGGAAGGAGATGGGTGGTGAACATTCTTCTGTTATACAGATGGAGGAGAAGATTTATGCTTTATGGAAATACCTTCCTTTTCCGTTTACATCTATTACTATTAATAGTGATGTTACCATTGATACATCCCTGACCCGTGTTAAGGCGAGTGAATACATTAATCAAAATAAGATATGAAACAATTAACCTATTTATAAATTATGGATGTAATAATTACAAATAGTCAGTTCAAAGATAATTGTTTAAAACAAAGTTGTATCAATAACTTTAAGAAAAAATTAAACACCCCTCGAACTCGTAATACATTTCAAAAGCCTATAGACTTAATGTTGAAAGATATTAGGAAAGTACTAGACCCCAATTCTGAACAGTTTAAAAAAGATGCTGATATATTAAAAACCTACTTTAATTATTCCGATAAGAAAGTTAATAGTCTTATGAATATTAAAATGGTATATGACGATAATAATGATTGGGTCCCGATAAATAAATTAAACACTAACTATAGTGATTTATCTATATTGATTACTGACATTTTAATTGGTGAGGGTGAATGTATTTGTAAACGTCTTGATGACCTAAATAATGGTAATGGGTCGTTTATGTTAGAGTTATCTAATAAAATGTTATCCAATCCTGAATATTACTATACAAAATATTTGGAAGGTAAGTTTGATGATTATGTTTTAAATAATAGAAAGAACACCTCAACGGGAATTGAAAATGAAATATTTGCTGTGAGTGAAATGGAGAAGTTTGGTTATGAATTAAATTACATGGCATCAGAAGGTAGTCCTATTGATACTAAACTTGGTGTCGATGCTATTATGTCTAAAGATGGTAAGACTTATAAGATACAAATAAAAACGGTAAATTCTTTAAACTCTGTCGAAGAGACCAGTTGTGATAAAATTAATCCTGAGATTCTTAATAGTAAGAAAAAAGGTGGTGTTCGAGTTTACTCACGTAACGGAGTATATATTATGGAAAATAATATCGATTATTTAATATTAGTAGCACCGGTAACAAAAAAGAATGGAGGAGGAAAGTCTATGATAGTTTTAAGAAAATATCAGCCAGTCACGGTAACTTTAAATCCACTATTTTGTGTTGCCACCCCGATTAATAAATTCCCAACACCAAAAGGGTTAGGATTTATTGACCACGAATCAATAGTTCATAAAACTGAGAACTTAAACGGTATTTAAATATATTTATAAATAAGTTATGAAAGAATTAATTAGTAAGATATTAAAAGAGTATGTTGATACTATCAATGAATCGATAACATTGAATGGTGTAACTCTATCCCCTGCTAACCCTAAGAGTGGTGGACCAATTCTTACTAAGTACAAAGACATTACAAATAAATATTCGGTTACGGTTGATACCCCCTTTTACGATGGACCTGTAGGAGTTAAATATATTTATAAAAAAAATGGGAAATATTACATGACAGATAATACCAATAAAACCGAGGAATTACCCTATAAAAAATTAACCTATATCATTAATTCTATAAAAAATAATAAAAATAAAATAGTGGTTAAAGGTGCTTTGGCTGATATAACGCTAACTAAGAAATAAAAACAATATTATGAAAAAGAAAATAAAATTAACGGAATCAGATTTAGAGAACATCATTAAACGTGTTCTTAATGAACAATCATCTCAAAGCCCACTTTGTCCTATACAGTGTAAAACAAAAGTATTAGGTAAAGGTAATGCCGGTGAGGACGTAAAACTTATACAAAACGCGTTGGCTAAATGTGGATTTAATAAAGAGAAGTTCGGAGGAGGAATGAAAGTTGGATGTGATAAAGACCACACAAAATGTGACGGTAAATTTAATACTGAAACTGCTAAGGCTGTTCGTGAATTTCAAAAATCAGTTAGTATAACTATGGATGGTCTTGTTGGACCAAAGACATTGGCTAAATTGATGGAAGGTCAAGAACCATGTTTAAAACCTATAAAATGTGACTGTAAGAAAAAAGAACCGATTAAGAACAAACCTGGTGTAGATAAGGATGAAAGAAAATCTGTAGACCTTAGTGATAAGGTTACGGTCGGTTGTAAGAAATCAATATCATGTTTTGAGAAACATAAGAAAGATGCATGTGGATTAGCTAAATGTTTAGGAATATGTATACCTGACGGAATGTGTAAAGGTCAAATGTTAGATAAACCAAAAGATAAACCTGTGAATGATATCGACTGTAAAAATTGTCCTAAATACATCAATGAAATGCCGGGTGTAGGTGTACGAAAAGAAAGGACTTGGACAATACAAAGATGTATTGACACAGGTTGTACTAAAGTGGCGGTGTAAAGGAAATTAATTATTAACAAATTATTATATTATTATTAAATCCCTCTAATTCAGAGGGATTTTTTATGCTCTTCAGATAATAGGTTCTATTTATCGGAATGAAAAATAAAAAAATAGATATATCCAACATACTATACGTTATAATCATGACAGTTGTTTTCGTATTAGCTCTGTACTAATTAATTAATAATATTATATTATTAAAAAATTAAATTATGAATCGAGAAAATAAGGCTGCGAGATATGATGAGTTCTTATCTGAATATCATAGATTGGAAAATCAGATTAATCAGATTAAAATGAATAAATTCGATTTAAATGCCGAAGATACTCAAAAGGTTGAATTCCTTGAACGTAAAAAGGCTTATATTATGAGTCGAGTTGAAGAACTAAGTAGATAATGATTAAAAAGTTAATATTTTTTATTCGTCTTATCATAAAAAAAAGAAAACGTAAGTCCGTATGGGACCTTTAAAATATGAAAACGACAGACAGACCTCAATGTGGATGTGGAAATACGACAGACCCTAACGGGTATTGTGACGGTTCACATCTAAAATAACAAAAATACCCTCATAGAAATATGGGGGTTTTATTTTTATAAGATATTTATAGAAATGGAGTTCAATGTATTCAAAGATAAATTTAGTAAAGTAATTTTTGCGGTCACCGCAATTGGTGCGACTATTACACTAATCAATTATGTTGGTCCTGTTATTAATTATGCTAATGATTTAAATGACCTTGTCCAACAGTACGAACAAATAAATGAATCCTTAGATAGAATGGATAAACACATTGACCAATACGAGCAAGACCGAACAAATAAGAAAAAAAGCTTTTCAATTGGATTAAGAAGTGATACAGAATCGGGTCAAGTTATATACGTTGATGAAAACAATGGTATCTATCGGGCATTTTTAAATAAAAATACTAAACAATATTTTTATTATGATATTGAAGGTGTAGCGGTTTACTGTTATACAAAAAAACCTGTAGGTGGTGAAGAGCGTCATGTTGAGATTAAACCGCTTATTATTCCTGACAGTCTTATTATAAGTAATATAGATTCAATACAGAGGTAGGTTTTTCCATTTAACCGATATTTATAAATAAAACAATTAGACTATGAAACATTTATTAAATGACATGAGCCAAGAAGAGATGAACTCTATTCGTGAACAACACGTTGGCGGTAAAAAGATAACCGTAGAGAATTTCTCTGATATGGTAAATAAGAAGTTAGGTGAAGTTCCAACTTTAATTAGTGAATCTGAATCTGAATTAGATGAACAAAACAGGTTGAAAGCTGCTCTTAAAGGTATCGGGGCAAACAGAGATGTAAGAAAATCTGAACGTCAAGCTAAAAGAGACGCAAGAAAGGCGGAACGTGAAGAGAAAAGAGAGGCTCGAAGAAAGGAACGTGACGAGAAGAATGAAGCTAATGACCAAAGAAGTGCAAGAGCTCGTGTACTTTCATATAACGATGATTTTGTAAAGAAGGTAAATGACTTTGTACGTGGACTAGAACGTGATGAGTTAGTTGCTGACAACTTCGGTGGTTACATCCAAAAACTTAGAAATATTTCTAACTTATACAAAAAAGATATTAAAGGTGAACTTAAGAATATGGACCTTAATCAAGACGAGGAGTAAATATGAAAGATTTATTTAACATAAATGAATCTGAAAAAAATAGAATCTTAGGGTTACATGAAAGTGTGTCCACTAAAAAAGTAAACTTGTCTGAAAATTGGTGGGAAGAAGAACTACCAAAAGATAAGTGGCAAGTTTTAGAAATGGACATAAGAAAAAGTATGGATAAGATAATTGAAAACCATAAACATAATTGGGGTGATGACCAATATAATGTTATGGGAGCAATTGAAGAAATAATGGAAGGATTATTTCAAAAAGTACAAATCAGATAATTATGTTTTTAATAGAATTATTTATTGGAGTGTTTATCGGAGGTTTCGGTCTTACACTCGGAGGAAGTGTAGGTTGGTATTTAGGTGAATACCTCATCAGTAAAATAATAAAGAAAAAGTAGAATAAAAAAAACCCAACATTTGTTGGGTTTTTTTATTTAATTACTCTTCATCAAGTTCTAATTCTTTTTCTGATTCTTCTACAATTTTTGAAATATCTTCTGGTGATAAATCAGATACCATATCATTAAGCACCATATCTAATGCATGTTCTTCATCCCATTCGTTCTCATCTTTTTCACAGTTTTCATGAACTTCATTAATCACACCTTTAAAGTGTACGTGTTCTTTAGGTAGATATATACTTGCTAAAATTTCAATTACGGTTGCGATAAGTGCGATAACTGCAGTGAGGTATGCGGTTTCATAAAGTGCGGAGAAAAACTCAACTACATGAAATATGGAGTGTAGTCTTAACCCCCACCTTATTACTTTAACTAATATTTTATTATGTGTATCTTTCACTTCCTAACATATATTTTAATACTGATTGAGGGATTCCTGAATTAGTAAATTGTTCTAATTTAGCCAACGCTTGAGTTACATCCTGTGCGATGATTGAAACCGTCTTTTCTGTTTTACCATCAAGATAAGTACATTCATAAATTAAATTATCTTTAACTTTTGATGTCCCCACCAATTTAATTTCTAAAACAACCGCAGCTCTATTTAGTTCTTTAATTGAGTCGAGTAGTTCTCTATCCTCTTTTTTGTATTTCTTTTTAATCATAATTTTTAATTATTTGCTCTTTGGTTCTTACTTTTAAATCTAACACTATCACTGTTTTTGGAGTGTTTAGTTTTTCTACCTTTTACTCGCTTTCGCCACATCTTAAATGAAGAGTCTGTCATATGAGTTCTCATTATCTTACGAACCTCATTCTCTTTAATACCGAATTGAAACTCTATGGCTTCAAAGGGAGTTCTATCTTCCCAAGCCATTTCAATTATTCTATCTAAATCTTCTATCTTCATTTCTCTTTGGTGTTAAAGGTTTCATCATAAAGACCTAACTCTTGGTCTCGTTTCATTATTTCAGCAAGTAACCTTGCTCTTCTTCTTGGTATTAACCAATTAAGAAATTTATTCCAATACCTTCTCATCTCTCTTTGGTGTTAAAGGTTTTCCCACTTATATCCAAAACACAATCTCATCATAGTACGATGAAACCAATTTGGTTTGTAGGTTAAATTAAATTGAACATAATGGTCTTTTCCTAATCTATAACCACCTACATACTTGGGTGTTTCAAAAAGAAGTTGTTCCATTTCTTTTTCAAAATCTGCTTCTGAATCTATTTTAATCATCTCTCTTTGGTGTTAAAGGT
>Ga0208793_1001241_pt1 | contig 15161 bp, 19 predicted proteins | sample 17_taG_FD_184092 | JGI IMG/M metagenome (GOLD analysis project Ga0208793, IMG submission 184092) | Marine viral communities from the Subarctic Pacific Ocean - 17_ETSP_OMZ_AT15314 metaG (SPAdes) (version 2) | ecosystem: Environmental > Aquatic > Marine > Oceanic | place: Pacific Ocean | collected...
TACGGATTTTCCGTACTTATTTTCCGAATATGTCGTAGCGGGAGCCTACTCCGATTACCTTACCGCAGACGGGCAACTCGATAAAGCGATGGCTATACAGCAACAAGCCGAAAGCATCTTGCTTGCCGAGCTAGACAAACTCGAACGCCAGCAAGGGCAAAACAATTTCATACAATTCACAACATACGGATCCACGATCCAAACACCTTATTAATTATGGCAACTAGCGAATATAGAGGCGTAGGTCTTAACGGTGGCGAGTTTATCTCCGATACCACATCTCACTCAGGTAGATGGTTTAGTATCGTATCCACCGATGACGCAACACAGATTACAAGCATAAGCGGAAATATCACCAACCTGGATGACGCAACTACCGGGGGCGGATCAACTGTAACTTTAACAAAGAACACCGCATTATACGGGGCGTTCGATGAGATCACCTTAGCGGCTGGTAGTGTAATCGCATACAACCGATAGATGCTCACCCACGATCTAAATGTCAGCGTCTCTCGTCCTCACACAACGAGTGGTATACCGGAAGCTGGCGGACCACCCGCACCTGATGGAGTCATCCAAGCGGAGTCAGGGGCATTTCTGCTCGTGGAAGCGGGGCAATTTTTAGCATTCGATGAATAAGGAAATAAGTTATGGCAAATAAGAAAATTTCACAATTAGACGCACTAGGTACAGCACCAGCCGCGACAGATATTTTACCAATCACAGATGTAAGTGGAACACCAACCACCAAGAGTGTAACAGTCGCAAATTTACACAGCGGTCTACAAGCAGAACCCGCAGAAGGTGCATTCGTAGATGGCGACAAGACGAAGTTGGATGGAATCGAAGCAAGTGCCGATGTAACGGATGCGACTAATGTCGAAGCCGCTGGTGCATTGATGGATAGTGAGGTTACGAACCTTGCCCAAGTAAAAGCATTTGATGCATCCGACTACGCAGATGCGGCACACACCCATGCACTTGATAACCTGAGCGATGTATCTGCATCTAGTCCTTCTTCTCAAGATGTTGTTAAATGGACAGGGTCACAATGGGAGGCTGGGCAAGTATCTGTCGATGTAGACACACCTCTTAATACCGCACTACGGGGAACAGTTAACCCACACATCGGAGCGTATCCAAATCAATCATTCAAGGTTATCGATAACCCATATAAATCGGTCATGGTTGTGGCGGACGAGGCGGGTAACTTGAAGCTAGTCAATAGCCTTGGTGTAAATAACATCGCTGTTGGATTCTCAGTCGTTGAGGACGGAGTCGAGCCTGACATTGAAGTGGTGAGCGGAAGCGAAACATACTCAGTAATATCAGGAGACTCTGACAGCAAAGGAGCAAATGGCTTACCACTCAGACAAGGCTTCAACCCTCCCGACATTGGGGCATATCCAGCACCCACACTCATCTCTGGCGGTACAATCGCTTAACCCAATCTTAACTAACACTCATCATGTCTATAGCATCCATTCAATCTAAATATCCATCTGCCATTTGGTTTGATTCCGCACACACAGGAACAGAGTCAGGCACAGTTGACGAACCGTACAACACTATTGGCGAAGCAATGTCAGCCGCTAGTGATGGTGGTGTAATCGCCATTAAAGATGGCACTCACAATGTTACTCAAATCACAATGCCTAAATCTCTTACCTTTGTAGGCGAAAGCACACAGGCTCTTTTATCTACTTCGGGAAGCACTTACGGAGGTGCGATTAATGCAAGGCTTACCTCGCACTCAATCAAGATAGAAACTCTTAAAATTTACCATAACACTACATCAAATACTTATGGACTTATAACGGCTGGGAATGTAGCTGAGGCAACTGTAACAGTTGAAGGTTGCATATTGGAGATGGGGCCACAAACACCTTTAGCTGGTTCTGCTAGAGGTTGGTTTGCGGGAGAATCAACTCCTATCACTTCACTTGCTGTAAGTGACTCCGTAATTACAGGCGGATCAAGTTCAAGTAGTTTTGGAGCAGTTTTTGGAGGTTCTGCATCGACTCAAGACGGTTTTAATTCTGTAGATTTTCAGAGAAATACTTTTGTAATCACAGCAGGTTCGGCAACTAAGTTTGCAAGTTACTCAAACGGAATTACATCATCAGTATTTAAAAATAATATCTTCGTAGGTAACGGGAATAACGAAGTTCTCGGCTTTACACCCGCAACTGCGAGCAACAACTGCTACCACAACAACGGAATATCTAGCGGAAGTGGAGGAGTAGTCTTTGCAGACCCGCAATTCGTAGACTCCGCAAACAGCGACTATCGCCTCCGCCCATCCTCTCCTTGCATCGGTGCTGGAACCGCTAGCTAAGTAGTCATGGCACTCAATAAACTGCACAAGAAGGACTTTACCATTGCGATCAAACATGGTGCGGATCAAAACGCGGTAAAGTTTAAAAGGGAAGCCACAAAAGGAGAACTGTTCTTCGATACTACTGATAATAAGCTATACATCGCCCTGAGCGATGCTTCGGGTACATCGGACGCATCAGTTGTAAGTGTAACGCTTGCGTAATGGCTCCTAACATCAGCGAGGATACGAATGTAAAGACTCCGCTGGCGTTTTTACTCAAGGTATTTGGCGGGACCATCTTCGTGGTCTACTCGGCCATGTTGATTTATGCACGGCTTAATACCCTAGAGATGGAGATCCTCCGCCTTCAACATGAAGTACAGATGAACAGCGAGTTTCGTGTAAAGTGGCCACGCGGAGAACTCGGTGCATTACCTGATGACGCAGAGCAAAATATGCGTCTGTTATTCCTGGAAAAGCAAACCGCAAAGCATGAGCAACTGATGGACGAAATGCGCTACGGAGTAGCACGGTGAAATGGGCGAAATACTTCTTATGTTACTTACGGGGGGTGGCTCTACGGCTATGGGAGCAATGCTCAAGGGTGGGTTCGGAATGCTATTTGAGAGTCGCCGCCAAAAGCACGAGCTTGAAGTGGCCAGAGAAAGCCGTGCAAATGAAAATTTTCTTAAACTCCAAGCTGAATTGGCTAAAGGAGGTAATAATGAGTTCCGGGATTTTTCTCGTAGAATTATTGCTTTTATTGGGATTGGCACTCTGTGTCTCTGCATCTTGCTCTGCACCGCGTTTCCCCAAGCCGAGTTCCTATCAATCACCAATGCACACGGCGAAGGAAGAACCGAATTACTATTCGGAATTGTCTCATGGCCAGCCAGCCAAGACCCAATCACGCTATCGAGTGGCCACCTGGCATACATGGGGCAAACAGCCCTTATGGGAATCCTCGGCTTTTATTTCGGGCCATCACCTAACAGACGATAAATGAACATGATCGACCGAGTATCAGTAGCCGGAATGAGTGGAACCGCCGCCACCTTTGGCTTGTCCACAATCGACTCCTTCCTAGGTATCGCAGTAGGTGCTGTGACCCTCGTATATATGTCGATCAAGCTGTACCAAGAGATCCGTAAGAAATGAGTCGCTACCGATCATACGGCAAACTAGATGATCCATTCGTTATTGAAGGGGATACATTCTTTCAGCGAATGAACGCTCGTTTGCGACCAAGTCAGCTACAAGCTGGTGAGGTAGCACTTTCGCAGAATGGCAGAATGAGTGAGGATGGCACTTGGCAAACTCGTAAAGGTTTACAAACACTAAGTGGGTCAATTACTTTGGACTCTGCCGCTGTTCGTTTACCTTACCGAGTGCTTGGTGGGCAAAGAAATGCGGGGGTCGTCACACTTGTACTGCAAGACATTCCAAGTGTTGCATTTGAGCCGGGAGAATCAATTACAGTAACTGGGGTAACGGCTCTTACAGATTCACCAAATGGCACATTTACATTGGATGAGGTTTTCTTTGCAAACAAGCAATTACAGTACACACAAGCGGGTGCGGATGAATCATTCACCACAGATGTAGATTCTATTGTAACACCCGAAACGACCATTCCGACTGCACTAGATTTTGTATTGTCTGATGATGCCGCAAACGAGGTTTTTGGCTCATGTGTTTACAGCGATCCAAATTCTGTTTTCACAGATGATTATATTTTTACGGCAACAAATAATGTCGTGCAGATTTTACGATTAAGGGATCGGGTCGAGTACAAGGTTCGTTACCCAAGTGGCGAGAGTGTGTTTAGTAGGTGCCACCTTATGCAAGCAGACAATAGGGTTTATGTATTTAGAGGAATAGAAACTACCCTAGAATGCTTGCCCACTCTTACATCTCTACAAATTGCATCTGCTAGTAGAGCAAATAAGACCATCACAATAACGACAAGCTCTGCTCATAATTTAGTACAAGATCAGTTTATTACATTGATCGGGCTAGGTAACTATTCTCAAGGTGGAAACCCTAATGGCATTTACCAAGTGAATGCATCTAATCTAACTGCTACTTCTTTCGAGGTTACCTTTTCCACGAACGATACGGGGAACGAAACCTACATCGCAAGTGGCTCAAGGATTGAACATTTCAATGACTTTAGCCTAGTGGCTAATGGTGCCTATATAGTACCTACACCTATATCAGATTCGAGTGCAGATATTTCATCCAGCGTAGTAACTTTTACTGAAAACAATCATGGGTTATCTGTTGGCGATGAATTAATCATCGCCAATACCGCTAGTTCATTGAGTGAAAAAATAGGCGATAAAATCAAGATCAGCGAGGTTCCGGATGATAACACCTTTAAGTTCACTCTTTCCACAGAAGATGCAACAGGGGTGCTTATAACTCTGAATAAAAAGCAACCCGTAAGCTACCTTCGCCATATGCCAGCCGCACCTTTTGCGGTACAAAATCAAAGAAGAATGTGGATGCCTTTTTGGTACGAGGAGGATTTTGATGTTTCCCCATTTTCTTGGAAAGCGAGGGCTGGAAAGGACGAACTTATTGCCTCCGATATTTTAGACCCTGATACTTATGATGTAATCGGTGGTCAGTTTCGGGTAACGGGTGGATCAAATGATTTTATTGTGGGGGTGGAACCATTCACCGAAGATACTCTTCTAGTTATGTGTAGGCGGTCTATCCATCGCCTTGCTGGAGCAAGTGGATCACTCGCAGATGTTTCTATGAGTGTAGTAACTCCTGACCTTGGATGTGCCGCCCGTAACTCTGTTGTACAAGTTGGTAACCAAGTACTTTTTTTAAGCGACCTTGGTGTATACGGGTTACAGTTCATTGACCAATATAATTTGCGTGGTAAAGAAATTCCACTTTCTGATCCCATACAACCCTACATTGACCGCATCAATCAGCGATATATCAATCGGGCGGTAGGAGCCTTTTTTGCGAACAGATATTGGCTTGCAGTTCCATTAGATGGATCGCCCGAAAATAACCACATCCTAGTTTACAATTTTCTTACCCAAGGATGGGAGAGTATCGACCGAGTGGGTAGCTTGGAGTTTAATATTAGAGATATGCTTGTGGCCCGTGAGGGAGAGTCTAACAGCCTTTACATTACTACATCTGAGGGTGGAGTGCATAAAGTTGATGGGTTCGATGGTGGGGACCAAATTTCAGTAACTGCTGGAGTTTCTGTACCCGAAACCATTCCTGTCGATAGTCGGCTTGTAACTAGGGAGTACGATTGTGACTCTATTGATAGAAAGGTCTTTAGTAGATCGGAACTACATCTAAAAAGCCAACCTGACTCAATAAGTGATGCAGACATTATTTATGAAACTACAGACCCTGATCGGTCACAATCAGCACAGTCCGTTAGTTCTCTTTTAAACACCACCTTACCACAAGGAGAGGATGCTAGTATCCGTTCCCGTATTCGACTACGGGGGTACGGATGCTCTGTAAGTATAACTCCCACATTAGGCAGACCCTATGTCCGTGCCGTAAAGGTAGAGGGTAGGGTGACTGACCGCTCAACCACTTCAACTACTTAATTACAATGACAGTTCTTAGCGTACAAAACGAATTTCAGAGTGGTGATAATGTAACCGCCACTAGCCTCAACAACTTGGTTAACCAAGCAAACTTTAATGCCGATACAACGGATAGTAGCACCCTTGAAGTACATTCATCAGGTTACCTCAAAGTTAAGGATAATGGTATACAAGCCCAGCACCTAAAAAGTGATGCAGATGATACTAATAATAACCAGCGAGCTGTTACCACTAACCACATTAGGAATAATGCTATTACTTCTGCAAAGATTGCAGCAAATGCAGTAGATAGTTCAGAAATTGCAAGTGAGGCAGTAACCACAGCTAAGATAGAGAATGATGCAGTCACTCTCGCCAAGTTGCAAAACATCGCCACCTCTAAAGTAATTGGTCGAACCTCCGCTGGTGATGGTGACCCCGAGCTAATAGACATAAAAGATGATGATGCTATGGCAAATGCCTCTGCTACCGCACTTGCGACTCAGCAAAGTATCAAGGCTTATGTGGATAATAATGGAGGGAACGAAGTAGCAATTCTAACAGGAGTTATTAATACTGGAGCTACGATCCCACTTCCTGATGGTTACACCCAAGCTCAATGTGCATGGATGGTTGCAGTCGGTAATGTCGTTTCCAACCACGGGGATCATAATGCAAATCACAATCTTAGAATGACTGCAAATGGTGATCGTGTGGTTACAACAACAGGAATCGGAACAGGAAGTGGAAGTGCAAACTACATGATTATAGGAGTGAAATAATGAAGAGCGTAATTGATAGAGATGGTAATTTTGTATGCACCTTTGAGGGTGGAAATATAAATCTAGATGATCCCGCATACGAGGGATGCACGGTTGTTGATGGCGATGCCCCTTTGCAAGAGGTTAATGCCGCTATCGAAGAAGAAGCTAGATTAAGGTTAATAGAGATTGAAGCAGAGCGTGACGAGGAGCATAGGCATCTCCATGAGCTTGAGGATCGAATCGCTCAATTGGAAGCATTGGTAAACCCATAATGGGCCAACTTCACTCCAGTATGATGCAGAAGCTCAAGGGTCTAGCACCCTTTGAGCAGATCATGGTATTTTACGATAACCTACAAAACTTTAGTGACGAGTTTCAGAACTACCTGATTGGAGGCATGGTAATCAGCACGCCCACCATGTTTGTCATGGCAAAACCCATCGACTCCCAAAAAGACCCAAGCACCCAATGGTATGTCAAAAATCCTGACTGTTGGTATGTACGCTGGTTTGCTGGACAAGGAGCATTACAACAAGTGATGGATTCAGTAGACCCTTTGGAAAAAGTGATGTTTTGCCGTCAACGAGAACATATGGAAACAGAACGAAGAACCTACAAATGGAACAGACTTTATAACTTAGTAAGGAGACAGAATTATGGGAAGTAGAAGAACAATTTCACCATCACCACCACCAATACCACAACCAACGCAGAATGCTTTAGTATTTCAGAATGGTCAGGCATACAATCGCACAGGAGGAATGAATGCAGACTCTAAGAAAGGGATAGAAGCAAGCCCGTTCCAATATAAACCGATGGGCTTTACCGCACAGGAAGCTGGATACTTCGGACCTGGGCGTTACGGAGCCGCTAAGAGGTATGGCGAGGATTCGGTAACGAATCCAAATGCGCCACAGCTAGGCAATTACTACCCAGCACAAGCAGGGGCTGGAGCGAGACAAGCCCAAACTGTATTTCTTGACCCGGTAAAAAGCAAAGGAAGCCCCACAAAAGTACCCATGTCAGCGGGGATGTATGGAGGTTTATATTAGGAGGTAATTATGGGAAGTAAAACAACAGTTCAAGCACCCCCGCCACGGGACTACGGAAAGGAGATGCAAGACACTCTACAAAGCCAAGTGGCGATTGCTCCCCAACTCTATGCCAGCGAGGCAACCTATCGCCCACAGTATGCGAATCTTGAGCGAGGCATCATGCTGGAAAACCTTGGACTCGATCCGACCCTTGGTCTGCTCGATGCATATCGCCAAGTCAACATAGCACAAAAGGATTTACAGCAAGATGCAACCCAAGCGGATATAGATATGATCCGTGAGCTTGGGCCACAATTGGCAGAAGCTCAAAGACAGGCAGACCCTGAAGCGGATGCACTCCGCCAAGCTATTATGGCAGATGCAACGGAAGGTCTTGCCGCTGAAGGTGGCATGACCGCTGAAGAGGAACGCATGATCAACCAACAAGTTTTGGAAGGGGCGGCAGATCGTGGAATGCTTGAACAAGCATCCACTCTTGAGGATCAAATATCTGCTCGGCTAGGAGCTAACCGCCAGCTCAAGCAACAACGATTACAGAATGCCGCTTCAGCCTACGGGCTAGGCAACTTTGATCCATTACTTGCATTGACAGGCAGAACGGGTAATTCGCCAGCGATGGCACAACAAGGATTTGGAGGTGCTGGATTTGCACTCAATAGTTCGCCCGGTCTTTTCAATCCGGAGTCGGCATATTCAGCCGGGATTAACACTCAAAACTACCAAGCTGAAATGGATGCTCGTACTGCAACTGCCGCCAATCGTGCGGGATTAATGCAAGGTGCGATGGGAATGATGGGGAGTCTTGGAAGTGCGGCAATTGGTTTATGCTGGGTAGCCCGTGAGGTTTATGGATCGAATAATCCAGCATGGTTACTTTTCCGTGAGTGGATGCTTTGCGATTCACCCAATTGGTTATTCCATCTTTACCGCAAGCATGGCGAAAGATTTGCCAATTGGATAAGCGACAAACCAAGAACCAAGTCAATCATCCGCAAGTGGATGGATTCCAAGATTAGAGGATAAAATTATGGCAGAACCATTTTTCGGAAGAGGTGGGGCAATACCAATAGCCCGTATGGATATGCAAGCAGCGACCGCTCCCGGTCGTGCTTATGCTCAAGGCTTGAATAAACTTGGAGAATCTATTGGCGGCGCGATAGAGAAGTATCAGCTTAATAAGGAGAAGCGGGCAAAGCTAGAGGGTGAGATCGAGGCAATGCTTCCTACATATATGCAAGACCTTACGATGTCCGGGAATGAAGATTCAGATAAGAAAAATATGTCTCGCCTAGAGAAGTTCCAAAAAGGAGATATGAGTATGTCCGATCTCCAGGGTTTGGCGGGTGAACTTGCGATGCGTGATAGACAAGCGACTAAAGGGTTAGATCAACGCTATAAGGAAGCACAGATACAAGGTTTAGAGTTTGAGAATAGATTTAAAAAGGCAAATGAAGAAAATCGCTTACTTCGTAGCACTCTTGAGACTGAAGGTGCTGGTCTTTTAAATAAACTCAGAAAGAGCCAAGTTGCTGTAGCTGATATTGAGAAGCAATTAAAAGCAGACGAGTTAGGCGTTAATAAAGAACGACTTCAAACAGAACTAGAACAAGCCAAGGCATCGCTCGATAGAACTAAAGAAGAAGTAATCGCGAAGCGTAACACTAATAGCGTGTTTGCTGAACTGCACCAAAATAAGCTAACTGAATTTGCCTTAAATGTCTCACAGGCCCGATCTGCCCTAGCTATTAATGCAGAGAAGTTAGACCAGCTAAGAGCATCTAGCGATGTGGATCTAAAAACAAAAGAAGCTGAGTTGAAAATTCTCGAAGCAGACCGCAAAAAGTTGGAGCAAGAATTGTCACGACAACAGCAACTTATGAATGCGTTCTCTACGAGTGAATCAAGTGAAGAAATAGATTTTATATTACCAATAGATATTGACGATGCTTTCCAAAAAGATGCGGCTGGTTTATTCTATAACATTGTAGGTGGAATTGGTAGTTTATTTGGGGCTGATATTACACCCGAAACTACTTCCCAGGCTCAAAATTTACGAATGCTTGAAACTGTTCTTTTACCAGCATTGACAAGTGATATTTCATCTAGGCCGTCTAATTTTACCCTTGAAATAGCTAGAGGTAAAATACCTCTTCCGAATGATCGTGACGATATTGGTCAAAGGAAAATAGAGCAACTTATACCTGACTTAAAGTTACGATTAAAGGAGGCAGAGGGTACAATAAAGTCCGGAAAGACTAATACAAATTATTTCCAAGAAGCAGTTAATCAAGCAAGTCGAATCCGCTCGATAATTCCAATATTGGAAAATTCTTTGAAAGCTAAAAATGATGATCAAAACTCTAGCATCACGGGCAAAACATCTACGAATGTTGGATTTAGGATTTTAAAATAATGATTAAAGTAGAGATAGATGGGGTAGGTATTGTCGAGCTTGATGATTCGTTTAGCGAATTGTCACCAGCGGAACAGCAAAAAACCGTAAATGAAATAAGTGCTAAATACACACCTCGCCGATCTTCTGACATAGAAAAAGCGGGAGCAGTCGCCGCTGGATTTAATACAGGAGTATTAGCTGATACTCTTGGTGCGCCTGTTGATCTTGTGAATGCGGGTCTAAGTGCAGTTGGACTTGGCACAGAAGCTCCATTTGGTGGTAGCGAGTCGATACGCAGATTACTTGCCTCTGCTAGTGTCCCTGGGTACGGCAGTATGGGGTACATCGATGAACAGGATTTACCCAAAGATCAAAGAGCATTAGCCCGTGGCGGAAGAACTGCTGGGCAAGTAACAGGTATGGCCGCTCCCGTTTTTGGTATGGCGGGTCGTTTGTCTCCCGCACAAGCATTAATGCAGTCCCCTCCAAGTAAGTCCGCAGTAAAATCTATTGCATCTGAGATGGTTAAATCCACGGCTCGGAACCCAGGGCAGATGGCGGCGATTGAGGGTGCTTCCGCTTATGGTGCGGGGCAAGCTCGAATGATCGCAGAAGATGTAGCACCTGGTAACGAGTTTGTGGGAACCGTAAGCGAAGGAGTCGGAGGATTACTTAGCCCATTAGCGTTAGCAAGAAAGCCGATTGAGAAAGCAAAACAATTTGCAGACACATTTTCACCGTCAGGTCGCGAGCGTGCCGCATCTCAGAAAGTATCAGAAATATTAAGAGAGCAGAATCCAGGTATTACCGATGAGCAAATAACGGGTATTGCTGACCAATTAAGGAAAGTAGATGACCCTGGCAGAACTGCACAGGTTACATCAGATGAATTAGCAAGAAAGACATTTACCGCAATGGATAATAAACTTATCGCAGATGCGGGAGATGAGGCTAAGACTGCCATCAAGAATCAAAACAAAAAAACCACAGAAGCATTTAACCGCAAGATTCGTAAAATGCAGAATAGTGGTAATCCTGAGATGGTTAAGGAGGCCGCTCGTATTCGCCTAGATATGTTTACTAAGCGTATGCAAACTCGTGTCGATAATGCAGAGTCTAGAGTAGGGGAAGCAGTTGCAAAAGTGTTAAATAAAAACTCTGATGATGCCGTTTCCGCGTCCCGCGAAGCACGCAGAATATTAGATGATGAGTTAAAGAAAGCCCGCCAAACAGAGACACAATTGTGGAGTGAGGTGGATAAGTCTGTAACTATTCCTAACCTTGGCTTGGGTACTATAAAAAAGACTGATAAAATAAAAGCGGAGATGCTCCCGGAGGAGAAACTACCCGCACCTATTGAGGCTTTTGTAAATAGACTGAGAAGAAATGAAAAAGTAGGCAAAGATGCAGAACCATACTTTCAAAGACAATCAGACCTACAACCAACTCCAAGACCCATAGAGAAACCATCTCCGATATCTGCAAAGGATCTTTTCCGAGCTAGAAGTCGTGCATTAGAAATGGCTCGTGAAGCTAAAGCTAAGATGAAATTCGGAGAGGCACGCAGAATGAACGAGATCGCAGATGCTATGCTTGATGATTTGATGACAGTTTCTGATGAAACTGCTTCTATTGCTCGCGACTTTAGCCGAAAATTAAATGAGCGTTTTAATACAAAACTTATAAAAGGCATTCGTGATGCAGAACCCGAAGTCGCGTTAGAGAAGGGCATCGGTGCGACAAGTGATACACAGCGTGCTTTAAATATACAAGCCATGAGGCGTGCTACGGAAAGTAGTGAAGCTAGTGAAGTATTAGCTAAAACTCAGAAAAATTTCATACAAGCTGGAGCCACAAGAGTTATAGATGCACAAACCGGGCAAGTGAATCCACGCAAACTTGCAGAACTAATTAAGAATAATCCGCAAACATTACGCGAAGTTGGACTTCTTGATGATATTACTAATATGGACCAACAGGTTCGCCTTGCTGGGATATTACAAAAGACCGCTAAGGAGGGACAAGGGTTTGCCACACAAAGAAGTATCGCTGGTCAAATACTTGATAAAGGTAAAAAAGGCGGGCTAAGGAATGTAGTTAATAACGCTTTTGAATCCAAGTTCCAGGTGGAAGCATTTCGAGATTTAACTAATATGATAAAGCGTGCAAAGAGTCCCGAAGCGTTAGAAGGATTAAGGCATGAAGTATTTGATACGCTTTTAAGCAAAGCCACAATTAAAGGCGGTGACCTGGATGGATTGATTAGCGGTAAACAGCTTGAGGAACTACTTAGTTCTAAGGTAGGCGAGAAAACATTACGCCAAAACCTACTAAGTTCAAAATTATTAACTCCTGAGCAACTTACCCAGGTATCACAAGTAGCACGAAAGGCTCGTATATTCGAGGAAGCGGCTACAGATCCAGCAAAGTTAAATACGATTATCACCACAGGTGATGGCGTGGTAAACCTCCTTGCAAGAGTCATCGGTTCTAAGGTTGGCGCAAACTCAGCAGTCGGGCAAATGATGGGTGGTACTACACTAATCGCACAATCTGCTTTTTCTAAAATGGCTCAAAAAACTATCGAGAAAGTTCCAGCAACAAGGGTGCAAAGCGTTCTTACAAAGGCGATGGAAGATCCGAAGTTTATGGCGATGTTATTAGAGATGGGACCAAAGGCTCCAAAGCAAGTTGCAACAGGACTAAAATACTCACCTGTAAAAGCTGACCGAATAAATGCCTACCTCTTACAGGCTGGTCTGCTCGAAGATTGACAAAACTCAGCGATCCAAGTAGCGTGAAATCTGCGTAGTTATCATCATAATGGCTACCTTTTGTTATTAAGCGGGGGCAACCCCGCTTTTTTTTGCACTTTTTTTTTGCACTTTTTTTGTTAATAGTTTGACACGAATGTCTATTGTGTTTTTTGTGCGTAAATCGATTCGCGGATAGCGTAAGATAACCTACAGGCCGGCGTAGCTCAGTTGGTAGAGCAGGAGACTCTTAATCTTTTCGTGATCGTGATGAATACTGACACGAAAAATTATGAATACATTGACTCAATCTCCGCAATTAGATACCCAATCTCGGCTTATGATGAACACGAACCCCATTCGTGCCGTCCTGCCCAACGGCGATACCCTAATAACGAGAAACGGAATATCCGCAGTAGCTGACGAGCTTGCCCGCCCGTCATGGCCGATGATCGAGGAGTTGTTTTGGACTTACGAAACATCGAAACTAACTGCTGGTAACCCGAAGGATGATACCAAGCGTAAAAATGTGGTGGCTATGCGCCGCATCTTGGTGCGTGCGGGGATTGATCCCGCAACATGTGACATCCGCCACTTTGCGGGGAGCGTGGGTAACCGCTGTATCCCTGAGTGGTATGTATGTACGCATTCTGCGAACGATGTACGCTTGGCTCGTAGTATGTTTTCAAAGCGGTGGATTATGTTTTACCGCTCGCAGAACATCGACACCCGCCCATTCGCGAATTGGGTGGCGTTGCCTTTACAGGGGATCAAGGTGAAGCAATTTGATCCGAACCGCGAGGAGTTGTCACGGATTGTGGAGAAGTGCGAGGCGCTGATCGTTAACGATCCGCAGATGTGGTTGATGTACGCATTGGCCTACGGCTTGGGCTTGCGTAGTAGCGAGATCAAGCGTGCGAGGTGGGGCGACCTACAAGAAGATTTTGATGGTAATAAACTTATCCGTATCCATTCGCCCAAGAGTGGTGGCAAGTGGCAAGATCGCCCATGCGATCCGGCGTGGTGGGATAAGATCCTCTCCAGGAATTTAGCATCGTCCGATGGTTTAATCGTGGATGTGCAAGAGGATAGGATTACTAGAGACTTTCCGCAGTTCCTTCGGGAGGAATGTGGAGTGGAGGACCTCAGACCTGTGCATCGCTTGCGTAAGTATTGCGGGCATCGGGTGATGAGGAGTAATGGTAACAACGCATTTGTGGCGAGCCGTGCGCTTGGCCACTCTAGTGTGGAGATGACCAGCAGAGTGTATGTGGGAAATCCTCAGATAGCGCCTAGCTTCTAGGGATAGCTAATATCTAATTACTTCTGCGTATAAATCAAATTATAAAGACTACAAACAAACACTTATGGCTACTACAATATCAAATAATGGAGTAAGATTTAGGCACGAGCCTGGGTCTACGGACATAGAAATCTATGCGGAAGCACCTACCGTGCTACCGATTAAGGAAGTGGTGGAGGATCTTATCGGTCTACTTTCAGCTTCACAGGCAACTGAAGTCCTTCTTCACCTTCAAGCGCCTTCAAAGCCCCTTGCATCACATAGTCAAAGACCTGTGCTTGCATGAGTCCTGTATCACCAGCGATTTCTTTCACTCGTTCACGGACATATTTGGAGTACCGAATATTGATTGGTTGGGTGAGTCCTTCTTTTTTTGGCATAGTGCCAACACATAAACACACATAAAACACATAACACAAGGAGAAAATAATATGGGATTCCTAGATGGTATCACAGAAGTGAAGTCATCCGCCGATGCGGGTGGCAATTATATGAAACTACAACCTGGTGCGAATCAGTTCCGCATCGTGGGTTCCGGCGATGATGGTGGATTCATCCAAGGTATGCTTGGTTGGTCTACTAATGATGAGGGTAAACGCCAGCCACATCGGTGGAGAGTGGGCGAAGATGCACCACGCACATTCGAGGAGCGTCCGAAGGAGTTCTTTGCCATGCTGGTTTGGAACTACAAGGAAAGTCGTATCCAAATCTTGGAGCTTACACAGGCTGGTCTGAAGCGCGAGCTTATGGCATTAGCGAGTGATGCGGAAGATTGGGGCGACCCACGCAAGTATGACATCTCGATCACCAAGAGCGGTGAAGGTTTGGAGACTACTTATGCGATGACCCCGAAGCCACCTAAGAAGCGTTCCGATGAGATAAACGAGGCGGTAAAGAACCTAAAAGTTAACCTGGCGGCACTCTATGATGGTGGAGATCCCTTCGAGGATGCACCCGCACCTGTACAAGAAGTTGTACAAGAAGAAGCCGGAGAAG
>Ga0208793_1001242_pt1 | contig 15142 bp, 15 predicted proteins | sample 17_taG_FD_184092 | JGI IMG/M metagenome (GOLD analysis project Ga0208793, IMG submission 184092) | Marine viral communities from the Subarctic Pacific Ocean - 17_ETSP_OMZ_AT15314 metaG (SPAdes) (version 2) | ecosystem: Environmental > Aquatic > Marine > Oceanic | place: Pacific Ocean | collected...
GTTTGAAGTACCTGAAGAGCCAAAGATGGAAGAGGAAGCTTCTTCTGACGGCATCAGTCCTAGTCCGCTGTTATAGTTCAAATGGGTGGTCTGAATGGAAAGACAAGCATGGTAAGACTATGGATGAGTTGTTGAGGCAATAGGTATGTATGACTGAAAGACAGGACCCAGAAAAATACTTAATTTTATTTAAGGTATTAGTGGTGTTTAATATTTTGTATTACGCGCATGAAATCAAATCATTGGTGGGTATGATGGACTTGTTTCCTACCGATGAACAAACCTATATAGGCCTTGTGGTTAGATTGGGTTTCGCACTTTATATTATTAATACGATTTTGCTGTTACATTGTCTTTTTATCAACCATTGGTACGTGGTGTTTTTCTATATTTTTATATTGGTGGTTCAGTTGATATATGCGATGGTTTTAGACAATTTAATGTTCAGCGGTTATCACATTGGACAAACCGTTTGGGGTGGGGTGGTTTTGCTGTTTTATTTGTTGTATCAATGGATTCTGCATCTTGATGAGAAAACCCAAACAAATGAATAACAGTAAATGCAATGAGTTTTTGTTCTTCAAGAAACAGCCAGAATAGGCATAGTCTGAGCACCTTGACTGGAGGCAGTTCCAATGGTTGGGCAGAATGGAATGACCACCAGAGAAAACCATGGATAAGTTGTTGAGGCATTAACAGCAATGAAGTATTCTTTTGGTGCTGTTTTTTTTATCATTGCTTTAAACAATAAAGGAAAACTCGAATTAAAAATATGGAGTCTAATGGACATGAAATACCTAAATTTTAAACATACTTTATATCTGCTTGTTTTTGCGTTCTTATCAACACCAAGTTCCAAAGCAAATTCAACTGAGCCTGAATACAAGAATGAATCTTCAGAGGGAGTTAATTCGATTAATGTCTTAGAATATTGGGCTGGAACAAAGTTGAATAATGGAGATGCTGAAAGTGATGATATGTTTGGAAGTTCGGTCAAAGTTTATGGAGACAAGGCGCTGATTGCAGCAGTACAGGAAGATGCTGTTGGTATTAACTCTGGAGCTGTTTATTCATTTGAGCTTGAAAACAACCAATGGGTAGAAAAACAACAGCTTCTGCCCAGCGATTTTAGTGGTGGATTTGGCTTTGGGCATTCAATAGCTTTAGATGATTTCTGGGCCGTGGTTACTTTGCCATACGCTGATGACAAATTCGTAAATACAGGTGCTGCTTTTGTTTATAAATATCAGGATTCCACCTGGATAGAAACGCAAATATTAACAGCAGACAATGCGGGTGAAGATGATTATTTTGGTATAGCTTCCGCCATCTCAGATGAATGGATAATGGTGAGTGCATGGGGTGGAGAGTATGGTGTGGATACTGGGATTTACAACGTAGGTGAGGTGTATGTTTTCCAATTTGATGGCAAGGTGTGGCAACAAACGCAGAAGCTCATGGCCAGTGACTTTGCGCAAGGTGACGTATTTGGCGAAGCTGTAGCAATTGATGGTGACAGGGCTTTGATTGGTTCTCGTTCATTAGAAGATAACCGCATTGGATCAGCTTATGTATTTGAGTTACATGATGGTATATGGACTGAAGTTCAAAAACTGTCAACATTGAATGGATCGGGAAATCAATATTTTGGACGCTCACTGGATATTTCAGGAAATCAGTTGCTGGTGGGTGCTTATGAAGACAGCTCTGGAGGATTTGATGTAGGTTCAGTTTATGCTTTTGAATTTGATGGTCAGCATTGGAACGAAACCCAAAGAATTCAAGCCAGTGATGGTAATGATTATGATCGGTTTGGTAACTCAATCAGCATTTCACAAGGTAGGGTATTAATTGGTGCCTTTAATGACCAAGAAAAAGAACATTATGGCTCAGCCTATGTTTTTGAATATGATGGCAATGACTGGCTTGAGTCCAGAAAAATCTTTGCAATTGATGGTGTTGGTTCAAATAGCTTTGGTTCGTCGGTCAGCTTGTCAGGTGATGTAGGTTTCGTGGGTGCCCTTTTTGACAATTCAGAGGGCAATAACTCTGGAGCAGCTTTTGTGTATATGTCTGATTTAATATTTAAGAATGGTGTTGAAACCATCCAATAGTAAGCGTCAAGGGGGGCAGAGCCGTTGATTTTTTATTTATTAAAGAAACACTGCCCTCGTCCCCTATTCGAGTGAGTAGGTGGCGCTGAACAAACAAAAGACGCTGGGTACCGGTCCCCGATCGGAGTCGAGGCAGTTGTTGTTGAACTCAAAAAACCAGGCTTATATAAAGCGATCAGCCACAGCTATGAAAATTCACCTATAAAAAAAATTTGTTTGCCAACGATATCCTTGAAATTATTTATAAACACATAAAATAAAACAAAGAGCCATTTACATCGTCCATTTATATATATTGTAAGGGCTTTATGAGCACAGCAAGCACAAGAAATACGGGTCTATTAAAGAAATATGAATTACTGATATTAGAGGGGGAAATATGTTAAAAAATAAATTAATCATGGTTGGGTTGTTGGTTTTAGGGGGGGAGGTCATGGCCAAAGAGCCAGTGGTTTCGGATCCAGTAGCGATTGTGAAAGTTGCCCCGCAATATCCACGGGTGGCCTTGATGGCGAAAGTAGAAGGGTGGGTGACCATAGTGATGTCCATCAACAAAGAAGGTTCGGTTGATCATGTTGAAATCGAGGACTCATTGCCCAATCGTATTTTTGATGAAGTGTCGATAGATGCTGGTATGAAATTCAAATTCATACCCAAAACCATAGATGGGAAACCTGTTCCTTCTAAAGCCAAAATCACACTTCAGTTTGAAGTACCTGAAGAGCCAAAGATGGAAGAGGAAGCTTCTTCTGACGGCATCAGTCCTAGTCCGCTGTTATAGTTCAAATGGGTGGTCTGAATGGAAAGACTAGCATGGTAAGACTATGGATGAGTTGTTGAGATTGTGACTTTTAAAAAGATAAACATTTTGTTTTTGGTGTTGGTTCCACAAATTGCTTCGGCGTCTGATTTTTCAGGGTTTTATTTATTTATCTACTTTGTTTTATTTATTCCTCCTTCCATCATTGCCTTAATCATTTGGGTGATAAATAAAAAGTCTGGAATAACCAGAAGAATTAAGTGGTTTATGGCTTTACCATTTTTCATAATGTTGACACCAGCACCAATGGGGTTTGGCAACATACCTTGGCCTTCAGCTGCTGTTTTATTGGGTGGTAGTTTAAAAGAAAAGGGTGTGGCAGTTATTTTTATACTTATTTTGATGTTCATAGTTTGGTGTTACATTAAATCCAGTGATAAATTTAATGAAATGGAATGGAAAAAACGAGTTGAGAGTGATGAGAGAATTAAAAAAGCCACCGAAAATGAACAACTAGCGATTATTAAACAAAGAACTAAAGATTTATAGGCAAGAAAAAAATCTATGGCGTCAGAGACGTTGATTCTAAGATTTTTGTAGAGGGAAAATATGAAAAAACATTTATTCATCTTACTTTTTGGAATATCGAGCCATTGTTATTCATGTGGTTCTGATGATGGAGATGGGTTTATTCATGTCTCGCAAAAGAATAACCATGGAGTAACCGCAGAAATTCTGAGTGAAGATCAAATTTTAATAACATTACCAAAAGAATTTAAGGAGGGAGATTTTAGTTCTGTTTCTTTATTGATTGGAGATTATGAAAACACTGACCCAGATATTGCAGTTCCAATATCGCATTATTTAGCTGAGGACTTTGTTGGTTTGTCATTATTATATTTAAATGATGAAATGCAAAAAAATGCAACCATCCTTGCTAGTTATACTATTAAAGGGACTACATGCTACTCGGGAAAAATTACTTTAACTGGTTTTGATGAACTTGAGTATTCTCGACACTGGAGAGAAAGAGATATTGTAAATCTATTCTCAAAGATTCAAAATTTAGAGAAAGGCATGACACTCGATGAAGTTTGGAAAACATTAGGGCAACCTCATTATGAAAGTACTTTATTCCCGAGAAGCTTATCTGAATATAAAAATGAACATGCACTTATTTATAAATTACAAAAAAAGTCGAAAGACACTCAGGAAGTGTTTCCGATTGTGAGAATTGTATTTAATAACGAATTTCAGCTTTATAAGATTGAAGCAGATAATTTGGGTAATTGGTCATTGCCAGAACATTTGTATTTCCCAAATAAATAGAAAATCAATGGGGTCAGAGTCGTTGATTTTCTATCGAAAAGAAACACACCCCTCGGTCCCCTCTCAAGAGGGGAGGTATAAGAACACACCCCTCAATCCTCGGCAACTGCTCCTGCGTCGCCAAAGGCGCCTTCAGTTGGTGCTCTAATTTCCTAGATCTTTGTAGGGGCCTCTCAAGAGTGGTGAGTAAAGGCAGGACAGGCATTGAGTTAGCTTATTGAATGCGACTGTCCCGGTCATTTCCTACTATGATGTAACTGTCCTTGATTGGTCTATGACATATTTAGTTTATTGGGGTTATAGGTGACAAAAAATGTTAATATTTGAAGCGTTTTTGGCTCTGGCGATGGATTTTGAAGGTTGGTTGTTTTCGTTTGTTTTGCGTGTGCTGTTTGCTGGAAAATGTTGTAAATATTATGTTAGTATGAAATACATTAATTCTGTTAAAAGGGAGGGTCTGTGTTCAAGATTAAGTGTTCTTTGTGTTTGATTATTTTATGCATTAATTCGCCATTATTTGCGGCTTCAATCAGCGTAGGCAGTGGGAGTTTTGTAGACTTTGGTGGCGCCCAAATTTCATCAGCTAACCTGTCATTTGAAAACAGTGGCGAGGTTGATTTCGGGACATCTCAAATTGTGCTGACTGATTTCAGTAATCAAGCCAGTGCTTTGGTTGACGCGGCCAGTGCAGTGTTATCCATCAGTGGAAACTGGTTCAATGTCGGCGAATTCAGAGCGATGAGTTCAATGGTCGAATTTATCGATGGAACCACCTCAACTTCTGCCATATCTGGACAAACCACATTCAATGACCTCATTGTGGCCTCTGCAACTGGTAAAGTTTTGCAGTTTGAATCAGGCAGTCAACAATCAATCGAAAACCATTTAGAACTGACCGGTGTTAGTGGAAGCTTACTGACTTTGGTGAGCAGTATTGATGGAGATGAAGCGTTTTTAAATCTGAGTAGGAATGGCACCCAACTCATCGATTTCGTCGATGTGACTGATAACTATGCCACAGGTCAGGTAATCGCCCCGGGTTTAGCCGGTGATTACAACTCTGTCCAAGGCAGCAATGTGCGTGGATGGTTTGGGGTGCCGCTAGAAATGCCCGTACCCACATTGGGCTTTTTAGGCCAAATATTGTTGGCTGCCAGTTTGTTTTTAATCATTCTATTCAATCAAAAAAAATTAATTAAATTAAGGGGCTTATCATGAAAAATATTTTACAAATATCCATGTGGACTGTGCTTGGTCTGACCGCGATTCAATCAGTCAAAGCGGAAGATGTGGTTGTTCAACCAGATGCCGGAGATGGTTTGGTTATCACCAATCAAGCTGGTACTGAGGAACGCATGCGGGTTAATGAGGATGGCACCGTATATTTTAGTTCAGTACCAGGCGCACCCTTACAAACTGATCCAGTTTGTACCGATGGCACCAGTGGCCAGTTGGGAATTTGTGATGCCAACACTTTCGTTGGACCTGCCGGTCCACAAGGCCCCCAAGGTGACCCCGGGCCAACAGGAGCCACCGGTCCAGTAGGACCAGCTGGTGCGACGGGTCCTGCCGGTCCACAAGGAGACCCTGGTCCAACGGGTGCTGCAGGTCCAATGGGCCCTCCCGGTGCCACGGGTCCTGCCGGCCCTGCCGGTCCCCAAGGTGACCCTGGCCCAACGGGTGCTGCCGGTCCAATGGGCCCTCCCGGTACCACGGGTCCTGCTGGCCCTGCCGGTCCTCAAGGTGACCCAGGTCCAACGGGTGCTGCCGGTCCAATGGGCCCTCCCGGTGCCACAGGTCCTGCTGGCCCTGCCGGTCCCCAAGGTAACCCAGGTCCCACCGGTGCCACGGGTGCTATGGGCCCCCCAGGACCACAAGGAGTACAAGGTGCACAAGGTCCACAAGGTCCACAAGGTCCGCAGGGACCCCAAGGCCCAGCCGGTGATGGAGGAACTTTTTACTATGAATTCACTGCATTTTCAAACAGTTCATGTTGTAACAACAGAATTATTCAACCGTCGAGTTCAAACGTAGCGGCTGCAATCTTTGAAAATTCTACACAACCAAAACACGCTTATGGCAAACCTTTTCCATTCGATGTAGAAGTGGTGAGCGTCCAGTTTTTCCATAGTTACGATGATTTCACTCCAGGTGGGACCACGGCTATCAATGTGAGACCTGCGATTGCTAATTTTGTGACAGGTGCACTGGATCGTAACTTAACTGCGTTGATTGACCTTCGAACCACACCCCAAAATACTTGGGTGGACGTGCCGCTGTCATCGGCGAGTGCCGTAGATAATTTAGTCGATGCATCTGCCAACCAATTTGTGGTTTGGCAATTAAATTCATCGGTGCCGTCTGGGAACTTAGATGGGTATGGCATATTAAGGGTTGAGGTCAGAAAACCTTGATATAAATTTAGATATCTACTAAATCAATATTAAAAGGAGCTGTATCGGCTCCTTTTTTTATGAAATCAATGGGGTGAAATCAATGCGGTTAGAGACGTTGATTTTCCTTCAAAAAGAAACACACCCCTCAATCCCCTCTCAAGAGGGGAGGTGACGCTACGCGTGTTTGATTAACGGCTCCTCGGCAATTGCTCCTGCATTGCTCTAACTACCTACACCCGTGTAGGGGCCTCTCAAGAGGGGAGGTGACGCTACGCGTGTTTGCTTCGCAAACTGGATCCCCGGGTCAAGCCCGAGGATGACGGGGTTGGGAGTTGGGGTGGTGGGGTTGTTATTTTTCTGATTCGTTTGGGCTGTCATGCTATGATGTTTTTTGGATAAATAGTGACGATATGAAGCCTGAACGTTATCAACAATTAAAAGAAATGCTGATTCCGGCGATGGAATTATCGAACGATGAACTGGCCGCTTACCTGGATGAACATTGTGGTGAAGATCCGGAACTGCGGGCGGAGTTGGAATCCTTGCTCAGTCTGTCCTTGGGTGATACTTTTTTGGAACAAGCGCCGGTTCAAATCACGCCTTCAACTGAACTCAAAGACCATATCGGTCGAATTAAGATTGATCACTTGTTAGCCAGTGGCGGGATGGGTAATGTCTATTCCGGTACCGATGAGTTATTGGGTAGGCCGGTGGCCGTTAAGGTGCTGCATGAGGGTTTGCGGTTGTCTGCCAGCAGGCGCACCGGTTTCCTGAATGAGGCCAAGTTGTTGTCCAGCTTACAACACCCCAACATCTGTCAGATTTTTGATTTTTTTGAAGATCAAGATCGTGATGTGATTGTGCTGGAATTAATCGATGGCGTGACCATGCGTAACAAGCTCAAACAAGGCCCATTACGCGAAGCCAATCGGTGGTTGTTACAATTGGCCACCGCCATGCAAGCAGCCCACGAGCGAGGGATTTCGCACCATGATTTGAAACCAGAAAACATCATGATTGATGCCAGCAAGACATTGAAAGTGCTTGATTTTGGTTTGGCTCAGTCGGAAGGGTCTCGGGTTGAGGGTGAGGGCAAAGCCGTATCTGGTACCCCGGCTTACATGTCACCTGAGCAGGCCAAAGGCGAGTCGGCTGGCAGTGCTTCAGACATTTATGGCATGGGACTGATCATGGTTGAGGCTTGGACTGGGCAAGCGGCTTTAACGGTTGATTCACTGTTGCAACACGAAGGGCCTAATCTACAACTGCTCAAGCAGCTGCCGGTTGCTGAACAAAAATTACTGCGGCAGATGTGGGCTGAGAATCCAGCCGAAAGGCCGACCGCCCGCCAAGTGTCCGAACAACTGAAACACATTTTACAGCGCCCAACCAGGCGTTTGAAATGGTTGGCTGCCGCCGGTGTGCTGGTGTTGACTGGCCTGTCTTTTTGGAAATACACCCACGATTTACAAACCGAACGCAACCTGGCATTGGAGGCTCGAGATGAGGCCGTACAGGCCCGCACTGATGCCGAAGGGCTGATTGCTTTTATGATGGATGATCTGCAAAAAGAATTGCGGGCGGTGGGTAAACTCAATTTATTACAGTCGGTGGCCAATCAAACCATGAATTATTATGGGGAGCTGGATCCTGAGTTGATGGTAGCCACCCGTGGCAAGCCAGCGGTGGCATTGGCGCAGGTGGGCGAAGTGTTTGATTACCAAGGTGATAAAGCCAAAGCCATTGCGGTGTTTACGCAAGCAGTGGCGGCACTGGAAAAATTGTATGCTCAACAACCTGCAGATGCATTGGTGCGTTACCATTTGGCCAACACCTTAACCCAATTAGGCGAAAACCAAAAACTCAACGGTGATTTTGAACAGGCCCATGCCAGCTTAGAAACGGCGCTAAACCATGGTCAGGCCTTGCTCGAAGGCTTAGCCCCTGGATTGGGACCAGATGAACGACCTGATGCCACTGAGCGGTGGGCTTTGTGGCTCAAAGCCCATTACCACGAGGGTGATGTGTTGATGCGCAAAGGCCAGAGTGAACAAGCGGTGGAGTCATTGGATCGCATCATCGCCACAGCCCGCGCAGCAACCCAACAAAACCCAGCCTTACAAAGGTACCTGGCTGACATCGAGTATAAATTGTGCGATACCTATTATGATATTCCTGTCCCTGAGAAAATCATTGAACCGTGTTTGGCGTCACTGGCCATGGATCAGAAGTTGCACCAAGCCAACCCAGAAAATTATCGCCTACACGCCAATTATGCGGTGGGTTTGCAGGCCGCAGGCCGGGCTTTTGAGATCAACGAACGGCATCAAGAAGCCTTGCAATACCAAGAGCAGAGTGTGGCTGAGTTTCTACAGTTACACGAGTGGGAGCCGAATGATGCTTCCCGAAAAAATGATTTGGTGGGATCAACTTTGACTAAGGCGAAGATCTTGTTGGCCCTTGGGCGTGATGATGAAGCCATGGCTGATTTACGACAAGCAGAGGCTATGGCGATGACCTTGGTTGAAGAAAAGCAAGAAATCACAGTCTTGAACAACACCTTTGCCATCAAACTGCTGTTGGGCAAGATCGAAGAAGCCCGGCCCATTGCGGCTGTGTTACATGCACAAGGATTTCGACGCCGTGAGTTTGGCGACCTGTGTGAACAATACGCCATCAAAGAATGCCTGGATTGAGTCGAATGCATGACTGAACACGTAACCCAACTATTACACCGTTGGCAAGGCGGACACCAAGAAGCTTTGGATGAATTGGTGCCCATCGTTTATCAAGAGTTACATCGCCTGGCCGCGGCCCAATTGCGTAAAGACCAACAAGCCACCATTCAATGCACCGAGTTGGTCTCTGAAGCCTACCTGAAACTGATAGGTGCCGAGAACATCAACTGGCATGACCGCAATCACTTTTTTTCGTTGGCTGCCAAGACCATGCGGCGGGTGCTGGTCGAACGGTATCGCCGCAAGCAGGCCGATAAAAGAGGCAATAACCGCACGCTGTTGACTTTTGAGGATGCCATTGGCGGTGACAGCCAAGCACTTGAATTAGATCGCTTGGATGATGCCTTGACCACCTTGGAACAGCTGGATCCCAGACAAGCGGAAATCGTCACCCTCAAGTTCTTTGGTGGCCTGAAGGGTGAAGAAATAGCCGAATTGATGGGCCTCTCAACCCGCACTGTCAAACGTGAATGGGCTGCTGCGCGGTTGTGGCTGTTCCGTGACTTGATGGTTGATTAATAAACCACCCATCCTGTAGGCATCAGCGGTCACATCCTGAATTTTTTGCTAACTGTTATCTGCGCATTGTTCGACGTGATTGTTGGGTCTTTACTCGACCAAATCAACTTGTTTTACAGCGGTGTTGGTTTGTAAACCAAAATGCCCCAGGTAATAATTGAAACTGGCATCCTCACCCCAAATGCTTGATGAATGCACGCCACTGACTGTACAACCGCCTGTACAAACCACTTGGTCGTACCAGCTTTTGATTGAATACACCTGATTGGCTATGTTTTGGTTTTTGATGCTGTTTAAAAATGGGCTGTTGATGGATAAGCCCCAGTAGCCGCAGGTGGAGGTGTACACATTGAATGGGTAATAGCCACAACTGCGCAAGCCCCTGACCGCACCTGCCACACCGACAAAATCATCCACATCATTGGCTAAGCCCAAATCAATGATCTGCTTGATGGCTAAAGTGACGCCCATTGAATGCCCAATGACATCAATCTTTCCAGTACAAGAATTTTCATAAGCGTCTAATAGGGCGTTGCCTACCGGGACTTCTTCGCTACCAGAATGGTTGTTACAGGCCACACAGGAACTGCCCCAATTGGGTCGGTGTATTTCTGAGCTTGAGTACCCACGACTCAGGAGCTCGTTGTAGGTGTTGTTCCAATCCGATGAGTTGCCACCATTGCCATGAACCAAAACCACAGCGTCTCGGCAGTTGGCAGATGCGGTGAATGAGAACATCAATAAAAACAGTACAAAGACTTTGTTCATAGAAACCTCTTTTTCTATTTAGCATAAGCAGTATTTAAACACTTGTCAAATAAAATTAAACAAGTGTTTAAATGCAATGGGATTAGGGCTGCTGATTATTCTTCGAAAAGAAACACACCCCCAATCCCCTCTCAAGAGGGGAGGAAAAGAAACACACCCCTCGGTCCTCGGCAACTGCTCCTGCGTTGCTCTAACTGCCTACGTCCGTGTAGGGGCCTCTCAAGAGGGGAGGAAAAGAAACACACCCCTCAATCCTCGGCAATTGCTCCTGCGTTGCTCTAACTACCTACGTCCGTGTAGGGGCCTCTCAAGAGGGGAGGATAGGGCGCCTCGAAGGGCTCGGCGATCTAAGAAGAATTTGCGTTGATGTTGTTTTCACAATTTAAAATCAATGTCTCTGAGTCATTGGTTTATTAAATTGTTGAATCAATAGTTGATATATCAATTAAAAATGGATATATTCAGCGAATGGATACTATCGACCCGCAACAAACCATTTTCTATACCATAGAGAAGGCCATCAAAAGCTACAGGAAGTTCGCTCAAAAGCAACTCTCCGATGTGGTCAGTGGCATCACCGTTGATCAGGTTTTGGTGTTGACTGTGATTGAGTCGAGCCCTGATATTGCTCAGCATGAAATCGCCTCTTTACTGTTCAAAGATTATGCTTCGATCACTCGCATGATTGAGTTATTGGTTAAAAACGAATACCTGACTCGATCCATTAATGAAACCGATCGACGCAAATTCACCTTAAAGATTTCTGCAAAAGGTGAAACCACATTGAAGCAATTAAAACCCATCATTCTTAAAAATCGAACCGATGCGCTAGAAGGCATCAGTGAATCAGAAGTGAACCAGCTGTTCACCACCTTAAATAAAATCATCAATAACTGTTAAGAGCACATACATGAAAAAACACAGCATACTATCGGCATTAATTTACCTCACAACTTTCTTGTTCAGTATGGCGGCATACGCCCAAGACCAGGATGAAAGCATCACTGAAAAAGAACAAAAAGAAGTCATCGAAGCAGTCGGAAAACAATTAACCGACAAATATGTGTTCCCAGAAATGGGCAAAAAGATGGCAGATCAGCTGAAAAAAAACATGAAAAAAGGTCAGTATGAAGCCATCGACAATGCGCTTGAGTTTCAAGAGGCATTGACCCAAGACCTGCGGGCAGTCAGTAAAGACAAACACATCAAGGTGTTATTCGATCCTGTTGAAATAGCCGAACAACAAAAAGCACAGACTCCAGAGGACAAACAAAAATTAAAAGACCAGATGGTGGCGCGAAATCGCATGGGTAATTTTGGTTTTCACGAAGTCAAAATCTTGGAAGGTAATATTGGCTATTTAGATTTGCGATCGTTCCAAGGCACCGCTTATGCCAGTGATACCGCCGTGGCGGCCATGAACTTCTTGAGTAACAGCGACGCCCTTATTATTGACCTCAGACAAAATGGCGGTGGCAGTCCACACATGATTCAGTTAATCACCAGTTATTTGTATGATGAAGAACCAGTTCATTTGAATAGTTTCTATCACCGCCCAACAGACAGCCATTCACAAACATGGACCTTGCCCCATGTGCCCGGTAAGCGCAATCCCAATGTGCCGGTTTATGTCCTGACCAGTGAACGCACTTTTTCTGCCGCTGAAGAATTCAGCTATAACCTGAAAAACTTGGAAAGGGCCACTTTGGTTGGTGAAACCACCGGTGGTGGCGCACACCCTGGTGGCCACCAAATTGCCACCGACCGCTTCGCAGTTTGGGTACCTACCGGCAGGGCCATAAACCCCATCACCAACACCAACTGGGAAGGCACCGGCGTAAAACCTCACATCGAAGTCGAACAAGAACAGGCGCTCAACACCGCCTACACCAAAGCACTGGAAGAATTGATTGAAAACAACCCAGACGAAAACGCCCAAGCCCGCTACCAATGGATCATCGAAGGCTTAGAAGCTGAGGAACGCATGGTTGAGTTAACAACGAGCGAGATGCAATCCTATGCAGGGAACTATGGACCCAGGGTTGTGACACTCGAGAATGGTGAGTTGTATTACCAAAGGGGCGAGGGCACCAAATACAAGCTGGTCCCCATGGGAAACCACAAATTCTCAATCACTGAAATTCCTTATTTCAGAATCCAGTTTGAGCATGAAGATGAGCAAGTCGTCGCCTTGGTTGGAACCTACGACAACGGCAGAAAAGATAAGAACATGAGGGATTAAAATTTTGATCACCAAGTGAAAACGTGTTTTTTATAACTGGAATCAACGTCTCTGACCCCATTGATTTGGGCTACAATCATTGGCATGAGATCTATTTCTTTTAAGTGCGTTGTTCGTTGGTTTTTGTTGTTGGTGGTTGTGCTTTGGATCAGCTTGGGCTTATATCACAGCTTCAAGTCATTGCCGGATGGTATCAGTGTGGAGTCGTCAGCGCAGCCGGTTTCGGGGGTGCGTTTTCTGGCTGATTACACTTGGGTCGATGAGCAGGGTGTGCGGCAGACTGATCAGCAGATTTTTGAGCGGATTTTTGAATTGATCAGTCAGGCCGAGCGCTTGGTTTTGTTGGACATGTTTCTGTTCAATGATTTCGCTGGAGATGCAGACCTGATTGGCCAAGATCCCAATCTTCGGCCCTTGTCTGAGCAATTGACCACGGCGCTCATTAATCGGAAGGCTCAGGTGCCTGATTTACGGATTGTACTGATTACCGATCCCATCAATCATTTGTACGGCGGGCTGTCTTCGCAACGCTTTGAAGCCTTGCGCCAGGCTGGCGTTGAGGTGGTGATGACTGATTTGAATCGATTGCGTGATTCAAATCCCATCTGGGCGGGTTTCTGGCGTTTGTGCTGTCAATGGTTCGGTAATTCCAGTGATGGCGGTTGGTTTCCTAATCCAGTTGGCTCGGAAAAGGTCACTTTGCGAACCTGGTTCAAGTTGGCTAATTTCAAGGCCAATCACCGCAAGGTCATGGTGGTGGATGCTGGCGATAAGCTGGTGGGTTTGGTTACCTCGGGCAATCCACACGATGCCAGCAGTGCGCATGGTAACGTGGCATTGGAGTTCTCTGGTGCCGCTGTGACTGATTTATTGAACAGTGAACAAGCGGTGTTGGATTTTTCTGCAGGCGATATCGAGCCTTTACAGGTATTCGATACCAGCTCAACAGACTCATCAAACGATTCAACAGCACCGCTGACTCTGTCTGTATTAACCGAAAGTAAGATACGCGATCGTGTGATAGGGAAGTTGGATGATTTGAAACCCGGTGATCGGGTTGATTTCTCGATGTTTTACCTGTCGCATCGCGGGATCATTGAGGCGATGATTGAGGCGCACCAACGCGGTGCTGTTTTTCGGGTGTTGCTGGATCCCAGTGAAGATGCTTTTGGTAAAAAGAAAAATGGCATCCCCAATCGACAAGTGGCCATGGAGTTACACGAAGTCGGCATACCCATTCGATGGTGCGATACGCACGGTGAACAGTGTCACAGCAAGTTGATGTTAACCCGCCCGCCCGACGCGCCTGCTGAGCTGTTGTTGGGCTCGGCCAACTTCACCCGCCGCAACTTGGATGATTTGAATCTGGAGACCAATGTGGTGTTGGTAGGTGATGCCAGTGATCCAGTTTTTGGGGATGCGGCTGCGTTTTTTGAGTTGCAATGGAACAATGGCCCAAATCAGTTTTTTAGTCAGCCTTATGAATACTATGCCGATGAAAGTCGCTGGCGTTATTGGCGGTATCGGATTATGGAGGCTACGGGGTTGTCTACTTTTTGAGGGTGGTTTTAATTGGGTTGGATTGGGGCTGTAGGGAGATACGGATACACACCCCTCAATCCTCTCTCAAGAGGGGAGGAAAAGAAACACACCCCTCAATCCCCTCTCAAGAGGGGAGGCAAAGAAACACACCCCTCGGTCCTCGGCAACTGCTCCTGCGTTGCCTAAAGCGCCAACTGGCCTTAAGGGCCCTACTCTTGGTTGGTGCGCTAATAACTGATTTCCTGTCAGGGTGCTGTTTGGTGCCGCGGTTCGCACACAATGACTGGAATATCAGGAAGGGTTAAAAGTACTCATCGATCAAACCCCTCAATCCAAGTTGTGATAATCATTGAGCAGATTGAATAAATTAATGGCGTTCAGCAAAGAGCTGAATGGGTGGCGGGAGGATGTGCTATTATCATTCAATCATTAAAATTGAAGGGGGATTTCATGAAGCCAGTTTTCATCATTTGTTTGTGCCTTTTGTTCGGACATGCTCAAGCCAGCGAACTAAACATACCTAATACTTTTACAGCCAACACGCCAGCACGTGCTGCTGAGGTGAACGCTAATTTTAGTGCTGCAAAAACTGCTGTGGATGACAATGACGACCGCATTGTGGCCCATGAAACGAGGTTGGATAACATTGATGCCATGTTAGTCTCCATGCAAAATACCATCAATTCTCAACAGCTCTCCATTAATACTTTGGAAAATACGGTATCCACGCAGCA
>Ga0208793_1001244_pt1 | contig 15127 bp, 27 predicted proteins | sample 17_taG_FD_184092 | JGI IMG/M metagenome (GOLD analysis project Ga0208793, IMG submission 184092) | Marine viral communities from the Subarctic Pacific Ocean - 17_ETSP_OMZ_AT15314 metaG (SPAdes) (version 2) | ecosystem: Environmental > Aquatic > Marine > Oceanic | place: Pacific Ocean | collected...
GATTAAAACTATGGGACAGATGAAAGAATTATTTATAGCTATGAGAGAATCATACGCAGATAGTAGCAGGATACAGAGAGAGATGCACGAGAGAGCATTAGATAAAGAACACCAACTCACTATCCTCAAGACCAAAGATGTTAAACCTAAAAAACAAGAAGATGGACTTAAGAAGTAAAGATGCAATAGAAAGCAGTAAGCAACACGACATTAATATGAGTAACATCCTTATAGCAAAATTTATGGGGTGTACCCACCCTCATAATGAGATTACAGATGCTACCTTATACAATGTTAGTCATGGTACATTTGAATTAAGTGAGTTAAGGTATGATGTATCTTGGGATTGGCTGATGCCAGTAGTTCAAAAGATAGGGGACGATTACTATAACACACCATTTGATGAAACATACTCAAAACTTACAGAGGGGTACGAAAATATATGGACTATAGAAGATACATATAACGCCATAGTAGAATTTATTAAAGACCAAAACAACTAGAAATTATGAATGTAGAACAAGCAAAAGAAGTGTTAAAAAAGGAAGGATACTTTGTAGACAACCTATGGAATGTAGCAGATGTTAAGCAGAGATATATTTGCGATGAAGATACTGCACAGGACATATTATACAAGTCATTAACAAATGATGCAACAATGGAACAGATATGGTTATCCATTGATATATTCTCTGAAGATTTACAACCTACAAACAACTAGAATTTATGAACGCTACACAATTATTACAAGAAATTCAAGATGCAAACGCTATACAAACTCTAGCAGCATTTGAAGTAGAAAACGAAACTCACGAAATTGATATATTTTTCTCACAAAGAATAAAAAAGTGGGTATTGTTTTTCGATGGTAAAAACATTAAGGAATCTAAAAACTTAGAAACTTTAGTTAACAAATTAGTAGATATGAATTTATTAGGTGGGTAATCATTAACATAGATAAAGAAAGCAATGAGTAGTAATGAATTTAATATACTGAGGATACAAGCCTTAGAGAAAAGAGTTAAAGAACTAGAAGAAGAACTTAAACAAACTAAGTGTAATGAAAGTAATAGTGTGTTGGCTGGTAATACTGGCGATAATAATAGTAACAACTAAAGAATAAAGTCATGATAGAAGCAGTAAGAAAAAAGAATAGTACCTTCAACGTAGAGATGTATGATGTATACGAGGATGGTAAGTACCTATACTCAATACCAGAATCAGAGTTTGAGATTGAGGATGGTAAGATTAAGATAGTAGATGAGGTAAGACAAATTAATATTAACGATAACTACTCCATGCTTATGGGGACTAACAGTCCACCTATGACGATTAAGTCTACTGGTAAATACCTAGTGAGTGGTTATAAAATAGATAGATAATGGAGAATGAAGTAGAAGAAATATACAAGTCTATCGTACAGATAGAGGAACACTTAGGTCATGAGAATATTGATGGTACAGATGAGGAGATGCAGGATATAATCGTAACCTTAGACTGGCTCATAGAGATGTTCGAACAGGATGAAGACTACATGAAGTGCGACTTCCTAAATAAAATTAAACAAAATATTTCTAATAAAATTTGCAAGAGTTAGAAACTTTTTTTATATTTGTAAAAGCTAAATTAAATTAAAGACAACATGGAGAAATCAGAAACAATCGGCAAGCTAACCCTTGCCCTATCAAAAGTGCAGGCTCAACTAAGACCTGCTAAGGAAAATTCAAAGAACCCTTTTTTCAAATCAAGCTATGCTGACTTAGGTTCAGTGTGGGATTCTGTTCGTAAGCTACTTGCTGATAACGAACTAGCTATCATACAGATGCCTACTGATATAGGTGGTGTAACAACAATCCTATCACACTCAAGTGGAGAGTTCATCTCATCTACTATGTACATTCCATCTAAGGAAGATGCACATGGTGTAGGTTCAGCTATCTCTTATGCTAGAAGATACGCACTAGCTTCATTCATAGGTGTGATTACTGGTGAGGATGATGATGGTAACGCATCAGTTACTTCTCAGACTAGGTACAAGAGTAACTTAAAAACTAATACATCTAAGCCTAAGTTATCAGCAGACAAATACAAGGCTATGATTAAAGCTATTGAGGATGGTAAGGGTGCAGTGGTTGAGCAGAAGATGAGTGGATACCTACTTACTAAGACTCAAGAGGATACGTTAAAGAAAACAATTAACACTCTACAATAGTGAACCTAGATAAGTTCATAAAGAAGATAGAGGATGACTCTTTCTATTACTCTGACTACGAGTTTGTTACGAACTCGCAGTTGGGGTTGATAAAGAAAGATGTACGTACCTACAAACTTATGAGGGACAACCCTCATTTGAGAACGGAAACTTTCCCTATGATATTTGGGAGAGCATACCATGTAGCTATGTTAGAACCTAATGAGTTTAACGACAAGGTTAAGGTATTCGATTCAGCTACAAGAACTACTAAAGGATATAAAGAGTTTAAGGCTAACAATCCTGATGCACCAACCATAATACTACAGAAGGAGTACGATAAGATAATGCGTATGCAGGATGTGTTGTTCTCTCACAGAGAAGTGAGGGACCTACTCGTTACTGAGGGAGAGAGAGAGATAGCTAACGCCTGGCAGGATGATGACACTGGTGTGTTCTGTAAAGGTAAGGCTGACTATCGTAATGGCTCAACCCTTATAGACCTTAAGACTACTGGAGATGGAAGTCATTGGGGTTTCTCAGGCTCGTGTAGGAAGTATGGATACGATAGGCAATCAGCATTCTATTCAGATGGCTTTGGTTGTAATGAGTTTATCTTTATAACGCAGGAGAAAGAGATGCCTTACAACGTATCTATATTCTATGCAGGTAAAGAGTTTACAGATAGAGGTAGAGATGAGTATAAGTATTTACTAGATACCTATAGGAGATTCTTTATAGACAACGAACAAGTAGTTGAAGAACACTTAATAACAGAAACATTATAATGAGTTATTTAAAACAAGAACTAACAGAGAACAACCTCTCTATGAGGGGTATACATTTAGGGATGGAGAGGAACGATATTCCCATGTCTTATCCAACCTTAAGAAAGTATGTAAAGGAACCTAGACTATTCACTATTGAGCAGGCTATGTACATTGCAAACTTAATCGACAACCAGATGGGAATGAAAACATTTAAACAATTATTTTTTTAATTATGAGTACAATGACAAAAGAAAAGATTTACATCGGTAATGGAACTGAGAAATTTGATGGAGACTTAGTAGAGTTTTCTCTTAACCTAAGTAAGTTAGGTGTAGATGCTAAAGAGTTTATGTTCGAATACAACGGAGATAAATATGTAAAGCTAAAGGTTGTAAAGAAACGTGGTGGTGCTGACGAGTATGGTAAGACTCACTACGTAGAGGTTGATACCTTCAAGCCTACAGCTAAAGGAAACAATACAAAGTCTAAGGCTCAAGAGGATGATGGGTTACCATTCTAATCTAGAGTAGAGTGTATTGAATTACAAGGGGGAGCTAAACGCTTCCCCTTTTTTAACCAAGAAAAAGAAACGTTATGAATTTTGTGAAGATAAATAAAGGAGCAACCATAGATATTACCAGAGTCTTATGCTTCTTTCTTGAGGACTCAATAGTTAAGATATACATAGATGGTTTAACAGAACCATTAGAAGAAATATACTCTAACAATGAGCAGGCGAGTACAGTTTATAACCTACTTAATCAGAAGCTAAGATGTAGTAACCTATCAAATAAGAAGTAGAGCGATGAGTTTAGAACAAGAGAAGTATGTCTCTGCTAAGTTGCAGACAAAGAAAGATATTAAAGAATATATCTCAGGCATCTACAATGAAGGGTACACTAAAGGACTTAGTACTGGTATCACTCCACTAGACCCTCACTTCACAATGAGGAAGAAGGAGCTTACCATTATTACTGGACTAGCTAACAGAGGTAAGAGTACATTCTTATTCTACCTTATGCTCTTGATGAGTAAGCAGTATGGTTGGAAGTGGGCAGTGTACTCACCTGAGAACTCACCAGTAGGAGACATCATGATAGAGATAGCTGAGATGATGTGTGGTATGACTGCTGATAAAGATAAGATGAGTCGCATGAGTATGGATAGGTTAGATAAGTCTATTGACTTTATAGCTGAACACTTTTTCTTTCTAGAGTTTGAGGAAGTACCTACTACATCGGATGTGCTTAGAGAGTTTGAGAGATTGTGCTACGAGAAGAAGATTGATGGTTGTGTTATAGACCCATGGAATGATTTAAGAAAGCCAGACACTGCGATTATGTATGACTTCATATATAAAAGTTTGGCTTCGATAAGAAGATTTAAAGATAAGTATAACTTACACTTCATCATATCAACACACTCTATCTCTGCTAAGTCTAGGGCTGTGTCAGATGATGGCTCGACTAGACCTCCAGGAATGTACGATGCAGAGGGTGGTGGTGTATGGGCTAACAGGAGTGATAACTTTATTACGATACATAGGAATCCTAACTCAGAGGACTGGGATAAGACTCAAGTACACGTAAGGAAAGTTAAGTTTCAGAAGTTAGTAGGTGTACCTACCAATGATGAGAACCCTGTGATACTTGCTTACTCAAAAGATATATGTAGGTTCAGAGCCTTCAATAGAAAGACTATGATGTACTACGACCCTTTAGAGGAGCAGTATAAAGAACCTGAGAAGCTCATAGATATAGATGAGATAGATGATGATATGTGGTTGAACCCTAAAGATTTAGAATGAGAGACTTAGAACTAGTAGAGAAAGCATTAAACCTAGTAAGGGAAGCATCGCCTAACGATGCTGAACAGAATGGCATGAGAGTATATAATAAATTCTTTGAGGAGATAAACACCATGGAGCTGGAGCTACAGGAATTTAAAACAAGAAACCCTAACCACGCATTGCTAGATAAGAGAGTTGTAAGGTTAGAACTTATGAGGCAAGCGTGTATAGAATTTATGCAGACTTACTTTAAGATGCTATCTTATAAAGATAACTGTATCAAAGCTCAGGCTGATGCGATACACATACACTCTAAGTACGAGGATGTTAAGAGTAAGTTAAAAGAATTTGAACTATCAAATAAACTAGAAGATGAATACAGTTAATTTTAATATGGCTATAGATAAAGCTACCAATCATTTTGATACGTTAAATATAACAGATAAGGAAACTAATATAATCAAAGAGTTGTTTGCTGTAGCTTACGAAGAAAGAAAGGTTAAGAGTACAAGCATAGGTACTAGGGAGAGAAACATAGTAGAGACTAACGCTTGCATATCTAATGTAATACTAAAGCATTTCCCTTTTCCTTTAAGGATTATATCAAATATATTAGGTAAGCATCACGCTACTATAATACATTACAGAAAATTACATAACGATTGCTTGGCTTATGATAAGCAATACATTAAGTTATTCTCTATGTTGAATGATAAAGTAAACGATTTACTTATGGAGATGGAGGGTGATGTAGAAGAATATAAATATAGAGATTGCTCTCAAGAGCAATTAATATCTGAGCTAAGAAGTACGATACTATCATTGAAGGTTATGAATAGTAATCTAAAGGAGAAGCTCTACACTATTAAAGGACAAGGATATGAAAAAAGAAATACACCATGCAACAGTATACTATAAGTGGAGAACTATAAGGCTAAGTAAAGGTATTGAAGTCAAGTCTAAGAAGTGGAATGAAGCTAAGCATGAGACTTGCGTTACAGACTTGGAGCCTTCAGAGTTAGAGAAGAACAAAAGATTCTTAAACTCTTTAAGGTATAGGCACAAGTCTAAGGTTGATGTAGAAATAAAGATAACCAAAGTTGTGAGTCATAGATACCTATGTATGTCTCATGATGTTTACTAAAAGATATATGTACTACAAAGGAACTTTAACAGACTTAAACTCTAGACAATCTAATGGGCAACCTATGTCTATAAAGTTTAGAGACAAATCAGTCTTCGAAGTGTTAACCCACTTCAGTATGATGATAGAGGATTGTAACTTAGATGAGGTTACTATAAAAATAAAGAAGGGTGAGTTAAAGATTAAGGAGCACAATAAAAACAAACCACACTACAAAGATTTATAAGTGAGTACCATACTTGAGTTGGGCATACAGTGAAAAGTCCTGGCAGGGGTGCTAGGCAAGTCAGCGTCAAAGGTAGAGCTTAAGTCACTCTACCCTTGGCTATGGACTAACATTAAAATATATTACCATGAACAAGCAACAAAAAGATTCAGAACAAAGATTAAGATTAATCAAGTTTGATTGTGAGATGAGAGCTAAAGCAGTAGAGTTAGCCTCAACATTACCAACTACAAAGAACGCTAAGTCCTTGCTAGATAATGCAGATAAGGTAGCTAAGTATATCTTTGGTTTAACAAACGATAAGAGTGGAAGCTAGAAAGATAGATACTCTAATTGAGATTGGTTGGTGGGTTCAAGTGTCCCCACTAGCCAATGCAGGCTCAGGCTGGATATGTGGTATATACAAGAGAGGATTGAAGACAGGTAACTGGCTTACAGAATTTTCTAAGAAGTTTAAAACCCCACACGAATGTTACGAGTGGGCTGAAGTAGTAATTGATTCACAAATAAATAAGACAATATGTTAGAGAACGTTTTAATTATAATAATAACTGTGGTTGCTTTATCTATAATCATAGATGCTTTTAGTAATAGAAAAGAAAATAAACATGGCTAAGTTTAAGTGCAAAGTTTGTAACTCTAATGTTAGAGAGATACTCAAACACACAATGAAGATAGTTGATGGCGAGATAGTTTGTCCTGAGGCAGTCTGTTGTGATGAGTATATGGAGCCAGTCAGAGAGAAAGGTAGTGGGTTTGGTGGTATAATTAAACGACCAGGCGGAACAGTTAGTGGCAAGATATGATACAGCACATTTCATTAATCATTAGAACTATTAAAGATGTCTGGAATAATTTCAAAGATACTCCAAGTATCAATCAAGAGAGGTATGACCTTAAAGGTTTTACAGAGATACCTGAGGATGAAGTACAGAATACATGTAAGCGAAGCTGTGCTTGTAAAAAGAAAGAACAATATTTAAAAAGCAAGGAAGATGCAAGAAGAAATAATAGAGAAGTGTAACGAGATAAGAGACTTACTGGTAAAGAAGAATGAGTCTTATGGTAACGCAGTATTTGAGAGAGGGGTTCTATTTGATATAGAACCTGTTCAAGCTATCAAGGCTAGGATAAACGATAAGATGAATAGGATTATAAACCAAAAGTCTTTCGAGGAAGAGAATGATATACAAGATTTAACTGGGTATCTAATCTTATTGCAGGTAGCTATGGAGGAGAAGAAAGAAAAGTGGAAGGATGAAATCATAGGAGACTGTACTGAGCTACCAGAAAGTTTCAAGTATGTCAAGGGATAATTTTAAAGGGGACTTATCCTGGGGTGAGAAGTGGGAACACATCATAGGTATGTACATGATGCTCAATGGTTTAAGCAACCTATCCTTCAATAAGGATTACAAGTGGGACATCAAAGGTACTAAGGATGGTAAGACCTTGAGCTTTGAAATCAAAAGCGATAGGTATAAGAACACTGGTAACATGGCTCTAGAGATTAGAGATGCTGGTAAATCATCTGGCATATCAAGAAGTGAGGCAGACATATTTATATATAACTATACGAATCTTGATGATAAGTATGTGTATCTTTTCTTTATAGAGATGTCTTTGTTAAGACAAATATTAAAGGATAATTATGAGTCTTTAAAAATTGTTTATGGAGGAGATGATAAAGAAGCTGAGATAATCCTACTGCCAATGAAGGATTACAAGCAACACTTCACCCTTAGAAAAATACCTAAAGCCGACTGGGAATCTTTTTAATTATATTGTACATTAGTGTATGCAATATAAGAGACGTAAAGGAAAGAAAATAACTAAGGCTAAGAAGCATACAGAAGATGGTATAACATTTGCCTCAGGGCTAGAGTTGTACTGCTATCGACAACTTAATAAAGCTAAAATCCCCCATGAGTATGAGGGCAAGACCTTCGAGCTTGTAGAAAAATTCAAGTTCGAGGGTCTCCTTATGGATAAGGGTAAGACAAAAGGAAAGAAAGTATTTAAGCAGATGACTGGTAACGTAAGGAACATATCTTATACACCAGACTTTATAAACTTAGATGCAGGATTTATAATAGAAACAAAAGGATTAAGAACCCCAGTGTTTAGTATGAGATTCAAATTGTTTTTGAAGCACCTTCAAGATGAGAACAAGCAATTAGATATATACATACCATCGAACCAAAAGGAAGTTGATGCGACAATAGAATCTATACTGAGCAGGGGTAATTTTAAAAATAAAAAGAAATGAATGAAGATTTAAAAAAAGAAGAAGAACTTTCTGCAACTTTAGAACAACAAGCTAAATATACTAATTGGGAAGAAGAAGCTATGAAAAGAGCAGATAAATCTAAGCAAGATATTTTAGATTCTTGGATAGTAGATTTAACTGAGAAAGAACAGCCTGAGGCATGTAATATAGATGACGAAGACTGTGAAGCCTGTGGTTCGTAATGGATAACAAACAAAAGAAAGCTCCTAAGGGTAGTATTAAATTCAATATAACCCTATCAGATGAGCAGAAGATTGCTAAGCAACAGATACTAAGTCATGCCTTCAACTTTGTTGTGGGTAAGGCTGGTTCTGGTAAGACTCTTCTTGCTGTACAGATAGCACTTGATATGTTCTTCAAGCGTGAGTACAATAAGATTATAATTACTCGCCCTACTGTAGCTACAGAGGATAATGGTTTCCTTCCTGGTGATGAGAAAGAAAAGCTAGAGCCTTGGCTTGTACCTATCATGTCAAATATGCGTAAGGTTTATAACAAGCCTGAGAAGATTCAGAAGATGGTAGAGCAAGACGAGATAGAGCTTGTATCCTTAGCTCACTTCAGGGGTAGGACATTCGAGAATGCTATAGTAATAGTGGATGAGTTTCAGAACTTAACTAGGGCTCAGTTTAGAATGGCCTTAGGTAGATTAGGTAAAGGTTCTTTAATGATATTCTGTGGAGACAATCAACAGATAGACCTTAAGGATGTAAACCACTCTGCTATACAAGACGTAGCTACCATAAAAGATTCAGACTACGTATATAAGATTGTCTTAGAGGATAATCATAGACACAAAGCTATTGATGATGTACTTAAATTATTAACTGGATATTAGATATGAATAAAAGAAAAGATGGTACTAGTCCGTACTACACAAATAAAAAAGTTAAGGCTAGTATAGATAAACTACTTAATGATAACTCCGTTATCTGGTCCAACATGGGTACAGGTACACCACTAGACTTAAAGACTAGAGAGGCAGGAGAGAAAAAGTGGGGTGAGCTTGCTCTTAAAATAAAAGAACTGGATGATTCATACTTCAATGTGATATGTCCTTATGGTATTGATAGCTAGTGAAGTACGAGCTAGGCATATCGGTATTCCCTGGGATTGTGTTTGGGGTAAGGTCATTTAGTCCAGACCATAACTATGGTTATTCAGAGCATCAGATATACCTACTATGCTTTTGTATATTTCTTATAATTGAAAAGGTCGAGGAATAAACCTCGACCAAATCAACCAGAAAAAAGAAACAACTATGTGAATCAATGCTAAGTTAGTAATTAATTATTTACTCTCCTAGTTCTTTCTCTAAAGTTTTCAACCTCTTCTTAGACAATACATCAAAAGAATCTTCAGTCTCTACTCTAGATATAATATCGTAATAGTCGTTAGGTAATATAAACCTCTTAACAACTTCTCTAGATAGTCCACCTTCTAATATCATCTTTCTTTGAAGGGCTGTGTTAACATCCATTATATCTTGCTTATCTGATGAGCGTATTCCATCATCTCCTTTCAACATTAACGACTGAGCACCCATGTACATTGCGTGCATCTGAGCTACCCTATCTTTAAGGAATGCACTCTTCTCTTCAGCTATAGACTTATACTCATCCATAGTCATCTCACCCTTACTCACTTGCCTCATCTTCTTCCTAAGTTCTTTACGAGCTTGGTAGAAGTCAGAACCAAATTTGAAAGAGGCATACTGCATCTCATCTAGTAAGTTAACCTCACGTCTCTTAACACCAGTAAGTTGAGATAAAAGTTCAGACTTAAAGTCTTCAGCCTCCGTTAGCTTTTTAACATATCTTATACTACCTGGAGTCATAGTTCTTTTTAGTATGTGAGATAATCCTTTTAAAGCTTTATCTAAAAGCTTGTCCTCAACTTCATATAGTCTCTTACCATAACCATCAAATCCAGTTAAGGCTTCTAATACTGTAGAAGTAACAGGGTCAGCATCAATACCTAAAGCTTTAGCACTCTTCTCTAGGTTTTTACCTACCTCATTAAACATATCCTTTAGCATCTTTTCTTCTTCCTCTGCACTAATCTCATCTATAGACTCAAATCTATCAAGCCATATATTCATTATCTTCTGTGTAGAACCATAAGCGTTAGAAGCTCCGAAGTCATAGTAAACCATCTTACCTCCGTCAATCTTACCTCTAGAATTTCTAGTACCATAAACTTTACTTATATGTATCTCAGATTCTTGCTGGTAATCCCTAACAAAGAACCTAGCGTTATCGTAATCCTCTTCATCTTCTTCTCCAAACATATAACTTAGAGAAGTACCTAGTAAAGAAGCTAATGCAATAAAGCCCATATTAGTCGCAGCTTTTCTCCTACCTTGTTTCTTTAGCTCAGGTTCGTTCCATTTATTACCATTTCTTAATAAATCAACAGCGTTAGAGAATGTACCTATTTGAGAGTACAAAGATATAACAGGATAGGTAAGCCAAGTACCCACAATCCTAACACCTTTAATATCTCTAAATGCTTTAGGTAATCTAGAGAATGTAGGCATCTCACTCTTAACCTCATCTGCTATCTTTCTTTTAGCCTCAACCTCAGACATACCATTTCTCATGTATATATCTAACCTTTTATCTTTAGCTACTTCGTAACCTATAATCTTAAAGAAGTCATCCTCAGCACCCCACAATTTAGCTAAAGCCTCTAATCCTTTACCAGGATATTTAGCTAAGTCACCAAGAGTCTTAACACTCTCTTTTGTTTTTAGAGAGCCATAAAGCTCAGGGCTTTCTGTTATCATCTGAGAGTCTCCAACATACTTAAGTATATCTTTAGCACTAGCAGACGTACCAACGATACCCATCTCTACATATTCTAAATAGTTTTTTTCTAACTCTGGGCTTGGTTCCCCACCCAGAGTAACCCAAGAAGCCTTAGCAGACTCGAGCATAGCTTTACCTGTACTCTTCATCTTATATGTAAACACATCATTAGCAGCAAGGTATCCTAAGTTACCAAAGAAGTTTACTGCGTGAGAAGGGAAGGACATAACTGTTTGAGTTACCTTATGTATACCAATAGCACCAGCTAAAGCCTTACTAACAATTCCACTCATCTGAGCATAGTCCCCAGAGAAAGCCTCCTTCATCTCAGGAGTAGTCCACATACCAGCAAGAGGGTCTACTATATCTTGATTGGTAGTCTCCATTTGTACAGGAGCTTCATCTCCTCTAAGCATATCTTTAGGTACATCAACAGCATTATCAAAGAACACTTTACCTGAGAACATCTCTTTTAATGCTGCTTGGTATTGGTGGTTGTGTAGTATCCTAGCAATAGCTAACGTACTCTCTAGGTAGTTGTTGTTTATATTACCAACCTCACCTAAGTAACCTCTTAAATCATCAGGTACAAACTGTCTGGTCTTTAATGCTGATACATCTTTCTGACCATCTAATATAGAACGGTTAACACCTTCCTTGAATTGCTTCTCTAATTGGTTAAGCATATTAAATTTAGAGTCAGGAGATAGTGCTAACTTCATCTCAGTTTCAACCCTATCTATTATAGCCTTATTAAGCTCAGCACCTTTAAGGTCTGGGTTCTCCTTTCTAACTTCTGGAGCTACCCTTCTTCTAAAGTAATTTGCAGCTAACTTAAAGTTATTAGGTTCATTCTCTCTAACCCAATCGTAACTTCTATCAGAGCCTTTCTCAAAGGCATCGAATGTTCTATGTATATAAGAACCAAGATTACTAGATATTGTAAGAGCAAGTTTTTCAGATACAATGCCTTGCTCTACAAGTTGATTACTCATACCATCTATATGGAATCTAATTTTATTTAAAGGTATTCTAATATCATCAGGTAGAACCTCTGGTCTATAGTAAGTGTAGAACCTAGAAGTGCCCTCTGACAGCTTCTTCTCCTTTAAGTCATACTTGGATATATCCTTACCTTTAAGGTACTCGTCACGAGCTTCTTTTGTGGCGAATGATTTCTCTACAATTACATCACTAGTAGATAGGAAGTCTGACTCCATACTAAATCTAGGTGAGTCACCTCTAACCTCACCCTTTCTTGAGGCAGGGTCTATACCATACTTATAAGAAGATAGGTATTCGTTTAAGTCATTATATGTTATTTGATTATCAGGGTTAGCTTTATTGTGCTTATCTACAGCCTTCTTGAGTTTACGAATATTAAACTCAGCTTGCTTTACTTCTTTATTAATAGCACCTACTCTGAACTCATCTTTAGTATAGGCATCTCTAGGCATAGCACCTTCTGGCTTAAAGTTTTTCTTTAACTTTCTACCTGCTTCTTTTTTAATGTAGTTTATAACATCGTATATATTACCCTTCTTACCTTTAGACATCTCTGCTGCCATATCAAAGTAATCCTCTGTCATCTCAGGGTTCTCGTGTCCCTCTAAGATAAGCTCTGCCTTTTGTCTAAGAGCTACCTCATTCATAGGAGGTTGACCCTCAGGTAGTTGCTTGATGTAAGACTCTTGTAAGCCTAACACTATCTCTAGTGGTGGCAAGCCTTGAGCCTTCATATCTTCTATCATCTTAGCATCAGCCTCAGTAGGTTGGATAGGTAAGGAAGCAGAAGGTTTGAATGTAGCTGTACCATCAGCAAACTTAATGTTATCTTCTTTGCCTTTGAATACTAAATAAACATCTCCACTAAGTTCTTCTGCTCTTTCAGGTTTAGACACAATAGCATCAACTATGTTAGTAGCCTTTATTCCATCAACTTGCTCAATACCGAACTTGCCTTCCTTAAGAAAGTCCATAGCATCTCTATTTTTAGCAATCTTATATCCTGCATCAACCTTTAATTTCCACCAAGCTTTTTCATACTGTTCTCCTTCAGCATCAAACTCTTTTATCTTGTCAAGCTTTAGAAATACAGGGTAAACTCTACCACCTCTAACGTCAAGAACAGATTCTATTTCAGATAGTCTTGATGATATTTCGTTAAATTCTTTACTTGTTCTTATGCTTTTTAGAGTGTTCTCTAATTTTGCTTTTTCTTCTCTAAGCTGTTCAGCGACATCTTCTCTTAATGGAATTTTAGAATACTCTTCAGCTAATTTTTTATTGGTAGTAAAGTAGTATCCAAACTCTTTTAATCCAGAGCTTTCTCTCTCTGCTGATGATAAGTCAAACCTCTCTATATTTAAAGAAGGTGTCCCATGATACACAACTATTGGGTCTCCATTTTCATCTACAGCTTTACTGTCTCCGAACCAGTTTTTAAACTCAGGAGTTTTAGTCAAGTTGTATAAAGTACCCTCCTCTAATCCAAAATCTTTTTCTACCTCTATAAGTTTAGAAGGTTTATTATTTGGTGCAGGATACTTAACCTCTACAGGAACTACCTCAGCAGGTGCTTCAGTAACTTCAGAGTATACACCCTTGTTAAATACACCTACATTCCTAGCACCTCTCTCGTATACGTAGAAAGAATCATAGCCTGCATTCTTAAGTGCCTCTCCTTTCTGTTCTATAATCAACCAATTATCCTTCTCAGTTGGTTGCATATAGTTAGCTTCAGGCACTCCATCAACCTCCATTAAATACTCACCTCTATCTCTAAGAGTTTCTAACTGCTTTCTAGTAAAGATTCTATTCTTTAAAGCAGCATCCCAAGTGTCAGGGTTGTTAGTATCAAAAGGGTTTTTAATATCTATCTTAATTCTTTTAATATCTCCTTCACCGTACTTCTTGTTCTTATCCCAACCTTGAACAAAGTCTTTATCCTTAGATAAGAATACAGCTTTAGCAAAGTCCTTAGCCATCTCAGGGTCTAAGTCTTTAGGGTCTGTCTTACCAGCTCTATAGAACTCTAACTCTCCAAGCTCCGATTCAACAGGAGCTTGAGCCTTAACTGGTGCACCCTCAGGGAATGCAACATCATCAGGAAGTAATCCCATCTTCTGCTCAGCGAAAGGTCTTTGAGATAATGGAATGTAATCAGCATCACCTCTCTTAGGCATACTACCATCATCTCTCCTTAATCCTTTATTGAAGTTAACCCAAGAGTTTTGCCCTCTAGTTTCTGTAGTCATAGCTCTACGAGCTTCAGGACTATACATTCTAGAGTGTACCATCCAAGCGTTCTCTTCACCTATTGGACCAAAGCCATTACCAAGTTCAGTATGCCCAAAGAAATCATGTACAAATCTAAATACATCATTTACAAGTAAGGTCTTACCTGTAACATCTTTGTACTCAGTCTCTGCAAGCATAGCATTTTCAGCTCTGTTCTCAGGAGTTATCTCTTCCACACCATATCCTGCTTCAGTACCAAAGATATACATGTGCTTGTTATCTCTAACGTCAGCAATCATCTCAGCACTATTCTTATAAGGCTCTCCTTCTCCTTCCCAGATTTCTATCTTATAACCTTTATCTAGAATAGATGCGTACTGCTCTAAAGTTTCTTTAGCCATAGCATCGTAAGCACTCTTAACTGCTGGCTCTGTAGGGTTATCTACTAACTCATCGTAAGCATCTGCAATTCTTTTAGAGTTCTCTATATCTAAAGACTCTACCTTCTCAGCCTCAGGCTTAACAAGTCCCAACTCGTCTTTTCTTTGCTCTATATAAGAGCTAGATATTTCTGCTGCCTCTGGGTTAGGTTGATTAAATAGCACAGGCTTAGGTGAATCAATAGGTGACTCATCTATCCTAGGTATTTTAAATTCCATTCTAGTAG
>Ga0208793_1001245_pt1 | contig 15125 bp, 24 predicted proteins | sample 17_taG_FD_184092 | JGI IMG/M metagenome (GOLD analysis project Ga0208793, IMG submission 184092) | Marine viral communities from the Subarctic Pacific Ocean - 17_ETSP_OMZ_AT15314 metaG (SPAdes) (version 2) | ecosystem: Environmental > Aquatic > Marine > Oceanic | place: Pacific Ocean | collected...
CTGTCGGGCCGAACTCACCGTCACCGTCATTGTGGGCGAATAGGTAGGCAACGTAGGTTTCGCCACTGCCGTTGACAGTACTACTAGTGCCGACCGTAAATTCAGTATCAGTAGGCGCAGTGTCATTCCATACAGTACTGCTGTCTATTGTTGAACTTGTCATATCCAACATCAGGTATTCTGTCTCTGGCTGTGATGTATTTGATCTATGATAAACCCGCCAGTTAGTAGTCCCAGACGTTCTTTTAACTAGCATACAGCCAACAGTCGTGCCTAGATTATGGCTTATTGTTCTAGGGCTTCCCGTGCCCGTCCAAGTCACACAATCAAAAAAGCGGGGGGCTTTGCGGAATGTCCAAGAGGCGAAGTTATTGCCTGACACATTTGATCTACCACCGCCTCCGATTAAGGAAAATCCGTTAGAGTTAAAGCTAGATATACCGTAACTACCTGATAAATCTGTTTCAGCATTCGTTGAGTTTGACTCAAGCCATACCCCAGCACCTCTTTCGGTGTCTTCAAGATCGTGACTAAAAGTGCCACCTCTATTCTTAATCCAAACCAAACCACCTTCGCCACTTAGGTCAATGCCGTTGGTGATCGTCTGTGCAGAACCTGTACCCTCATACAAATAAGTGCTGAACACATCCTCAACATTCAGAGCTTCACCACCAGCTTGACCAGCAGCCGCTTGAAGTAATTTTTTCTTAGTAGCCATTAGTTACCCCAATGCTTGCCCTGCAGTAAATCCGTACCAGTTAGTACCACCATCACGAGTAGTGAATACGAATACATCTTTAGCTGATGCTGTTGCTGTTAGTGTAGGAGCCGTTGCACTGGGCCAGTCTACACTTGTAGGCCAAGTGACCGTGTAACCAGACGCAGACGCATCCTGAATAATCTCAATGCTGAAGCTATACGCAGTGCCGCTGGCAGGTGGGTTAGAGAACGTGAACGTGGTGTTCTCTGTCAGTGTGTGGCTGAATGCGTTACCCGCCTCACAGTTGACCGTAGTGGCTGCACCACTTGAAGTAACAGCAACGTAGGCTTCATTATAGGAAGTAGCTTTAAGTTCAGCAGCTAGAGTAACATCACCATTAGCATCTGCAGTTACAACCTTAGAGGCTTCAGATGTACCAAGAGTAGTAATGTCTGTGTAGTTAATCTCAGCAGCAGTAGACGTAATACCTAAATCAGCTAGTGTTAGCTCACCGTTTACGTATGCTGCAATCTGAGCACCAGTTACTTTCTTAGTTGTACCGCCATCGTTTACTTCGTATTCCTGCGTACCAGAAGCGGAGGCCGCAGCAGTCATATCTGATATTTTAATATTAGCCATTCTTAATAAGCCCTCTTCCAGTTATAATCGTCTATCTTCTTGTAGATAGCTAAAGGATCGTCCCATGTTCCGTCTTGTTTAACTTTAGGTGTGAACTGTGTCCACTCACCATTCCACTTAACATATGCTGTAGATTCAAATGCTATGTAAGTATATGTTGCATATAGTACTGCTTCGGCTGCATTAGGAAGTACATCAGCAACAATACGTACATCACCTGCTTCAGTAACTCGTACATCTCCTGACTCAGTAATACGTGTGTACTCATCTTCAGGGTCTGCAGTGAATAGTCCACCGAATACAAATGTATATCCATCGTCAGTAAGTGAACTACTTGCCTGTACAGATACAGAAGCACTACGTGTAACATCAGGGTCAGCTACTACAGAACCACTAGCAGAAACACTTAGTGTATTCTGGAAGGATGCCGTAACTTGTCCACTAATAGAACCTGTAGCTACTAAATCAGCTAGACCTTCTTGGTAGGCATCACCTGTACTTAGAGTACCACCACCACCTGATAGACTAATAGAAGCATCAAGAGTAAGTGAAGCAGTAAAGCTAACAACTACACTATCGAAGTCTTCTGAGACTCGGACGTTACCTTGTTCATCAGTACGTTGATTACTTAATTCATCAACACGATAAGCACCACGACTCGTAGATAAACTAACAGAAGCAAAGTTTAGTTCTTCTGTGATACGTGAGTCTCCTAATTCAGAAACTCGACTATCACCAGATTCTGATATTCGGAAACCACCTGCCATTCGCTTACGCCCTTTGCTTACGCCATAGTCAAGTCGATATTACCTGCACTGAATGTAATTGTGTCACCATCTTCTACAGTCTTAGATGCAGACAAGATGCCGTGCCATAGTAGATTACCACCTGTACTTGCATCGAAGATACCCATGTGAGTAACTGTGCCGTAATCCCCACCTACTGCAGTGAAGCTAACATCAGCAGAGTTACTTGTTGTACCACCAGGGGAAGTAGCAGCATCAAATGCAACTGACTGACGAGTATACCCACCAGTAGATACTTCTGTGCCACCGCCTGAGTCACTAGGCGCAGCAGTGTATAGTGCTACATACCAAGCTGTAGGGCGTGTAGCAGAACCAGATGTCATCATCCAGTCTAGTAGTAATTTCTCTGCGTAATCTGAAAGAGCAGCCATTTATTTATCCTTTGTTAACTAGATACTTTGTTAGTGAGATTACGAACTCACTTTGAACCAGATGTCACCGTCATCCCCACCTGTAGGGCTTGCTGTACTGACAGTAACATTGTCTAAGACATTAAGAACATTAACACCATCTACATAGATAGCACGTACATTTAAAAGATCATTTTCGTTTAAGTCTAAGTCAGCTTGCATAGCATTAGGAGTACTACCATCTAACGATAGAGTGTTATCGAATGCTGTTTGAATATTATTGAAGTTTTCATTTAACTGACTCTGTGAAGCATAGCCAGAACTAATCGTATTTACTGTAGGCCGTTTAGCCATTCGCTTGCGCCTCCTCGTTAGTTAATTAAACCTTGATCTTTTAATCGTTTAAGGTCTTCGTTTACACCTGCTCTTTCGAAAGCTTCTTCAGATGTAGTCTTGTCTTTTAGATTCTTTTCTTTACGAGCAGCACGTCCGTCTTCTTTCTTAGCTTTCCATTCTTCATTGATTAAGAACTTAGCTGCAGTAAAACTACTACGTCCACCCTCTTGTATTTCTTTTACTACAGACTCAAAGGCTAGTGATTTACGTTTTACCTCTGCCTCTCTACGCCACTTCTCAATAGGTTTCTTGAGTGGCACAGTCGTCTGCATCTTTTCCCAGACTTCCCAACTACCAAAGACTGCAGTAGCGAACTGGTACTCTGTCGGGTCCATTGTTGCAAATGCTATGTACAACTTACCAAGAGCCGTAGCAGGTCTGCCATCAGGCATCACGATGTCTTCTTCCTTGAGAGTAAACAACGCATACTCTGGTGAGTCATAGGACAGTTCGTAAAACAAACTCTTAGTCCTGATGATTCCGTTCTCTGTTTTAAGTTGTTGTAAGCTATACATAGACATTGGTTTCATCTTTCGCTTATGCTACCCCTATACTTATATATTAACACGGAAAAGGTGTGTTTGTCAACACTAAAACGACATGACTTGTAAAAATAATTTATTAATTCGCTTACGCTTTAGCTATTGACTACAGAAATCTTTTATGATACCCTATATTACTTAAAGTAATTATTACTTAAAGTACTTGTGTTATAAGTATATTATAATACTTTAAACACTATTACTTAAAGTAACTGTGTTGTTAGTATTTATTTATACTTTAAACAATTATACTTTAAGTAAGGTACTACAAGTAACCGCCATGTAGTGTACACCGCACCCCTATGCGTAAAATACCTCTGAGAGGCTCTGTAGTGGCCGTACAGTGAGGTTAACTGGCTTACGAGTACCTACCCCCTCTGCAGGGTCTAATGTTTTTCTGAGATAATTTTATGTTGTAATGTACAATACAGAGGAACCCCCCAGACCCCCTGCCCGCCCCCGAGAACAAAGCAAGAACAAATAGGGGGTGGTGTAGTACAGAATAAGAACAAACCAGGAACAATACGTCAAGAATACTGACCTATCTGTAATCATGGGGTATGATTGTACCACTTTCTGCGGGAAATACCAAGTAGGTAAACAATCCTTACCTATCTGATTGATTCAAATAGATTAATACGTCAACAGTTCTTACCTATCTGTGGTGTTGCTATAGGTACTCATTATAATATATTAAATAGAACAAAACCAGTACAGGTAACAAATTGTTACAGAGTGCATTTTTATTCGATTGTTGGGGTTGACAAGTTGCGTTTTGTTTTTCATTCTATAGACCACGACAACACAAACAACAGAAAGAAAACAAAATGATCAAAGTAGAGATACAAGAACTAGACAACTTCTTAAATACAATAGGTTGGAACATTCACGAAATAGGTGAAAGAAAACAGGGGCACTTTGTTTATGCAACAAAAGAAAAGTATGATAACGGCATAAAACCTGCAGGTGTAGAAGTTTTAATGATCGAACTAATCTGAGAAAGGAAAACAAAATGAAACTAAAAATAGAAAATAACTCACTTGCACTAAGCTATTACAAGCTACTAATAGCAGAATTAGACAATCATATAGTTTTTGAAACACCAAAGAAAACAAGACAAGAATTGATTGATATGCTTCAAGCTAGATCACCTTGGAAAGGTGGATACGAAAAAGAATGGGTAGAAGAAATAGTTGACGAAGCAATAGAAGATTGGAACAGATTAGCATAAAATAACTATTGACACTCTTGGTTAGGTGCTGCCATAATAGCACCATTCCAAGACGGTCAATCAATAGAAAGGGTGTAGTTATGACACAACATGTAAGAAACATACTGAAAGTATACCGCCGAGCCACTACAGATGACATTTCAAGTGGCCTGGAATGGTATGATCGTGCAAAGCGTATGGCCTATGCGATTGCCAACAAAACCAGTCTGCCTGTAAACACAGTGATTGGTGTCATGGCTGCGCTATCACCTAACAATCGTTGGGAACGTAACGTCAAGGACACAGAGACAATGTGTGTCGCATGGATACAAGGCGGTGATCTGACTGACTTCAAGGTGTCATGTTACAATACAATGAAGGCTAAGGCGTGGTCTATCCTGTCAGATAGTTTAGTCGATGATGATGACATACTGACTCGACTCAACGGACAGAAGATCAGATCATTCTATTCTAACATTCGTGGACTCAATGAGGTTACGATTGACGGACATGCCCTCAACATTGCTCGTGGTTACCGTGAAGGTCTGACCACAGACAAGACAAACATGGGTAAGAAATTATATCTTGACATGCAAGCTGCATATGTTAAAGCTGCAAAGCGTGTAGGTGTGTTGCCGCATGAACTGCAAGCAATCACATGGACTACATGGAAACGTGAACACAACATCTAAGGGGTTGACAATGACAAAGAAAGAACTTGTAATTAAATTAATCGCTGACCTTGGTTGGGACTACGACAAACTATCTTGCTCTGGTCAGCAAACTTACAACGAACTATGCGATCTATTAGGGATACAGTAACATGACAAAAGGAATCGTACTATCGCTTTACGACTACACAGGTGAAGCACTCAAGCCGTGGGCAGAGGCAGGTTATACTTGCTATGCCTTTGACATCCAACACGATCCAGACACGCTAAGTATTACACACTATGATAGCGGTGGTATGATCCGCTATGTTCATACTGATCTACATAACGTTGATGTGATTGCATCATTGCAAAGTACATTCACAGGTACAAACGTAGTATTCGGCATGGCATTCCCTGTATGCACTGACCTAGCAGTATCAGGTGCGGCACACTTCGCACGTAAAGAACAAGAAAATCCCGGATTCCAGATCAGGGCAAGCAATCATGCACGGTGGTGTGCTTCTTTGTTTGACGCACTAGGTGTGCCGTACTTCATAGAGAATCCTGTGTCTAGGTTGGCTACACTCTGGCGTAAACCTGATCACAGTTTCCATCCATACGAATACGGTGGGTACATCCACGAAGACGATGCAGAACATCCGAAGTGGCCTGACTACATCGCACCACGTGACGCATACCCTAAGAAGACATGCTTGTGGACAGGTGGTGGATTCACTATGCCTTGGACTGATCCTGTCGAACCCGAAGAAGGTCACAGTAGACAACACCTCAAGCTAGGTGGTAAGAGTATGAAGACAAAGAACATCAGATCAGCAACACCACGTGGGTTTGCACGTGCAGTATTCGAATGGAACTCAGTATGACAATAGGAATTTTTCTCTTGACAATATTAATCTGTTGCTATATTCTAGCATGGTTAATTGAATCTTACATCGGAAGGAAATAACATGGGTAAAGTAAACGCAATGGCAATGGACAGACTAGAATCTGCATACGACAGGGGTCATGCTGATAGATACTACGGACGCAAAGCACACCCTAACCTATGGCTTGACAGTTTAGGATCACGTGTCGTAACAATGGAACGCATGACAAAAGAGGAGATTGGCGCATACGATGATGGATGGAATAACTGCACAGTAACAAAGGATTGGGGCGACGATGAATAAGAAGTATCACCTACAGTACATCGACAAGGATGGTTTCATCTTTGCATACAGAGAGTTCAACAACTTGAGAAAAGCAATGAACAGACGAGGCAGAGACATAGAACTATTCGTAAAGAAACTGGGACTATCACTGAAGATTGTAGAGGTATGAGTTTATTAGCATGGTTGATAGGGTTGTCACTGTACATAGCGATACCGCTACCACCACAATACGTCTTGATCGTAGGCAGAGCACTGACTTTATCTATGGTTGTAATGATAGCACTAGCACTAGGAACATAGAATGGATAGCAAACCAGACGCATACGTAATCATCGCTGAACTAGAAGACAATAGTTTCAGGGTGATAACAGAGAAACTTAATGTAAGAGAAGCACGTGAGAAGCTAGAGATAGTACAGTTGAAGATCAAAGACAAGATGTTTCATGGTGTCGTCAATGCTTTCATGTACAACTTAAAGGAGCAGTACGTTGACGCTTGATGGATGGTTGGTGGCACTGGTTGGTCTAGCGTTTGCACTAGGATTCCTGGTGGGGCGCAAGGACTCTGATCAGATCGACAACAAGGTTATCAACTCTAACTTCTGGAATGGTTTCGAGATGGGGTATCATGCACACATGCAAGAAGCACTTGACAAGGAGAATGATTTGTGATACTCTATCTTACTTAAAGGATAGTACTTAAAGAATCTGTGTTATAAGTATAGTAATACTTTATACATATTACTTAAAGAAAGGGGCAGGACATGAGATGTTTTTGTTGTAACAGAGCAGACGCTACGTTTGTAGATAAGAAGATGCAACGGTTCTATTGCGTCGAATGTAAGGACGATATTAACAAGACTGCTTACAGTACATTCGGTAGAGATGATCTCGAAAGAATCTTCAAGATCAACGAACAGGATGAATTGAAAAGACTTCTTGGTATCAAAGATAAATATGAAGAATAGTCTTTACAGGTCAATCAGAATGTACTAATATATAAGTATGAGGAGTATGAACATGAACACAGCAATAGCAACTGAACTAGAAATTTTTATGAGAGAGATTGGTGTGATGACACCAGTAGCCTTAGACTTCGAGGATGACGATGATGACTTTGATCCTCGCCAGGAATGTATGATGAAGGGGTACTATCGTAGTCCGTACGACGAGAACGGTGAGGTAATGTTTTAATGTTTGAGGTTGGTGGTTTAGTATGGTGGCAGTGGTGGATACTACTGATGGTCACTATCAATACTGGAATCAATATGATTGTCTTCTTCAAACACAGATTCAAAGGTGGGAAAAATGATTGAAGTAACCTATATCAATCACATGGGTGATGACTTAACAGTGGTCAACGCTGCACGTGTTAGCTTCGGTAAGAGGTCAGACTACATGCCACGTGTTCACAACGGCGAGCCGAAGGTACTACAGTTCAAGGATGACAAGCTTATCAAGTACCTTGCAAAGCATAAGCACATCAGTCCCTTCGGACATTGCTTCGCATCCTTCCATGTCAAGGCACCTGTGTTTGTAGCACGTCAGCTAGTCAAGCATAAGTTCCTACGTTGGAACGAGATCAGTCGTCGCTACGTTGACAGTGAACCAGAGTTCTATGTACCTGACGTATGGCGTGGGCGTAGTGAAGATAAGAAGCAGGGCAGTGAAGGCGAGGTAAAGAGTAACTTCAGCATTGATTACTACAACGAGAAAGCATGGCAAGCATACGATCAACTACTCAACGAGGGTGTAGCACCAGAGCAAGCACGTATGGTACTCCCTCAATCAGCCATGACAGAGTGGTACTGGTCAGGTAGTCTTGACGCATTCGTTGACATGTGTAACCTACGCTGCACTGAAGACACACAACGAGAGTCACGCATTGTAGCTGATGCTATTGACGAAGAGATGGAACGTCTGTTCCCTGTATCATGGAGCGCACTAAGACATGCAAGCTAGAGAATTAACACATCAACCCTGCCCACATGCAGACTGCGATAGTTCAGATGCCTTTGCATACAACAGAGAGAAGATGGTAGGGTACTGTCATAGTTGTGATCGTAACTACCCAAGTAAAGGCATGAGCCTGAAACCCTGGGCGAAGGAGACTTATCCATTGCAAGAACTAAAACAAGTATCAGTACAGACAATCAAGACCACAGAGATCGAAGGGCTTGGTGACTACGAGGCTTACCGTGGTGTGCGTAAGGATGTCATGGAGTTCTATGACGTACAGACATTCGGATTCAATCAGGTGTACAAGTACCCATCAGGATTTCGTAAGGTACGCAACACCAAGGAGAAGGGATTCAAGACAGACAAGGGATTCAAGACTGATGAACTATTCGGTATGGATAAGTTCAATGCAGGTTCAGCTAGGTCTATCGTGATCTGCGAGGGTGAGCTAGATGCTATGTCTGCATTCCAGATGCTTGATAAGAAGTACCCTTGTGTGTCCGTGCCTAGTGCTACACCTAACCAGAAACTATGGCAGGGTAAAGCAAAGGAGTGGATAGATAGCTTCGATAGGATTGTGTTGTCAGTAGATAACGACGAGGCAGGACGTGCATTGGCTACCAAGATCGGCGCACTGTTCCCGAAGAAAACATTCCAGATCATACACGATAAGTTCAAGGATGCTAACGAGTTCCTAGAGGCAGGTGCTAAACCAAGCTACGCTGCTGCATTCTACAATGCTAAACGGTACACACCTGACAACATTCGTAGCACACCTGAACAATTCCTGGAGTTGTTCGAGAAGCAAGATGATGCAGTGTATGTATCGACAGGTATCGAATCCTTCGATGATGTTGCACTTGGTCTGATGCAAGGACACTTCACTGTGTTCCAAGCACCTGAAGGTATCGGCAAGACAGAGTTCATGCGCTACCTAGAGTACCACGTCTTGACTGAACACAAGGATACAAGCATTGCTATCTGTCACCTCGAAGAAACAGAGAAGCGAAGTGTGTTAGGTCTGGTGTCGTATCACTTGAACATGAACCTGACACGCAAAGACTTGATTCAAGAGAACGATATGGAAGAGGAAGTCAAGCAAGCAATCATCGAACTATCACAAGATGAACGCCTGTTCCAGTTCCAGATCGCAGTAGACGAAGACCCTATGGACATACTAGAAAAGATCAGGTATTTCCGTGAGGCTTGTGGAGTAGACTATGTATTCTTTGAACCGATACAAGACTTAGCCTACTCTCGTAAGGGTGAAGAGTCAGTAGAGAAATGGTTGTCTGCCTTGTCAGTACAGCTATCTCGCATTGCCTCTGAACTAAATGTGGGAATCGTAACCATCGCCCATGAGAATGATGATGGACAGGTACGAGATTGCAGAACCATTGCGAAACGTGCATCTGTTGTAGTGAAACTAGAACGTGATAAGATGGCAGAGGATCGTGATGAAAGGAACACAACGAAACTACTACTCGTCAAGAACAGACCTGCAGGTAAAACAGGATTCGCAGGTAAGCTCAGATTCGACGAGGCAAGCTTCAAGCTCTCAGAAGATAGAGGACGATGGAGCTAATCCATATGATGACGTGACGCACTGGATAGGAGAATTGAATGATAGTATTCGCAGACATAGAGACAGAGAGCCTGACCCCTGACAAGTTGTGGTGTATCTGTGTAAAGGAGAAAGAGTCAGGTAAGACACACCAGTTCGTCAACCTACATGAGAACGAAGAGGAACGTGATCGGTTCAAGCAGTACGCCAAGGGTGTCACACGTTGGGTTGGTCACAACTTTATCAACTTCGATGCGCCTGTGATCAACAGGATTGTAGGACAAGTCATCGACATGCAGAAGATTGTTGATACCTTGGTTGTGTCTATGCTACTTGACTTCGGTATCGGATCACACAGTCTAGGTACATGGGGTGAGAAACTAGGCTTCCCGAAGGATGACTTCAAGGACTTCGAGGGTGGCCTGACACAAGAGATGTTAGACTACTGTCACCGTGACGTTGAGGTAACAGAGAAACTATTCGATCACTTCTCTAAGCAGATCAAGGACAAGGATTGGTCACAGTCTATGCGCCTTGAACATGATGTAGCAATCATCTGCCAAGAGATGCACGAGGGTGGGTTTGAGTTCGACATCGCAACTGCGAATCGTTTGCATCTAGAGATTACTAAACGACTACAAGAACTAGAGGAACGTATTCATCAGGCATTCCCGCCCAAGCTAGAGCTAATCAAGACTATCAAGTACCGTGTCAAGGAAGACGGTAACCTATTCAAGAATGTAGAGACTGCACTCAACTCATACCCTGAGACAAAGATTGTTGATGGTATGCTAGAGTGCTACGACTACGTAGAGTTTAACCCAGGTTCTACTAAGCAACGAGTCGAGAGATTGTGGGATGCAGGTTGGAATCCTGTAGATAAAACAGTCGGTCACCGTGAAGCTATCCGCAAGGAACAGACAGAGAAACTTGACTACTACAAGAAGTATGGTTGGACAGTATCAGAGGAGAACCTCAACACGCTGCCCCAGAGCGCACCAGAGGGGGCAAAGGCACTGGCTGAGTGGTTGACCCTAGAGGGACGCAGAAGCACACTCACAGAGTGGCTACAGGCAGTGGAGAGTAGCAGGGATACACGCATCCACGGTCAGTTCATGCACATAGGATCATGGACAGGACGCATGGCACACCGTCACCCTAACATGGGTAACATACCAAGTGTGTATCATGGTGATGCTAAGACTGCGGTAGATAAAGTAAAGGCAGATTACGATGGACAGTTTAGAGACTTATGGACAACACCTGATGGCTGCTATCTTGTTGGCACGGATGCTGCAGGAATCCAACTTCGGATACTTGCTGACATCATGGAGAGTAAGCAGTATGTTAAGGCTATTATCGAAGGTAAGAAAGAAGACGACACAGATATACACAACCTTAATCGTAAGGCTCTGGGTCTGAATCATATCACAAGAGACATGGCTAAGACATTCATCTATGCATTCCTACTTGGTGCAGGTACAGCAAAGATCGCACAGATACTGAAGACAGGTATGGGTCAGGCAAACAAAGCAGTGTCTAACTTTACTAACAGTATCGAAGGACTAGCTAAACTAAAGAAGAATGTCATACCTGAGATAGCATCTCGTGGTTACTTCAGAGGGTACGATGGACGCAAGGTTGTAGTACCTAACGAACACAAGACACTAGCAGGTATGCTACAGAATGGCGAGACACTTGTAATGAAGTACGCTACAAGACGGTGGCGTGAACAAGCAAAGCAAGAAGGTCTTGACTTTAAGATATGTACATGGGTACATGACGAATGGCAAACAGAAGTAAGAGGGAGTTATCAAGACGCAGAGAGACTAGCTCAGATACAATGTGATGCGATCCAATGGGCAGGTTTGCATCTCGGAATTATGTGTCCGTTAGAGGGTGAATCTTCGATAGGAAAATCGTGGAAAGATACACATTGACCCCTTGACAGACGCTACTATATGTATTAATATATAAGTATGGCCCTACAAAATAGAAGGAAAACCAATGCCTAAAACAATCTACAAAGAAGTAACAACTACTGGTGCAATCGAATGGCCTCGCCTAACTGAGGAAAACCGTGACCTTACAGGGTATGGTGGTGCGTATGAAAAGTCGGACGGTGCTTACACTGTCAACCAGGTACTCACCAAGGACGGTATGAAAGCACTGAAGGACGCAGGTTCTCAGAAGCAACCTAACCAGAATCGTATGATTGATGGTGAGATTGTAGTAAAGTTTGTGCGTCCACACAAGGTTACAAAGAAGGACGGTACTGAGATTCCACAAGCAGGTGGAGCACCGAAGGTAACAGACAAGGACGGTAACCCTTGGACTTCAGACATGGGTGTTATCGGTAACGGTACTGTAGCTGAGTGTACTAACCTAGTCACTACCTTCACAGGTTCAGACGGTAAACAGTACAGCCGTACATCCTTGGTTGGTGTCAAGGTACTTGAGCTTGTTGAGTACATCCAAGAGAACGAGGCAGTAGGCTTCTAATGAAAACCATTGATACTCTGATTGCTGATATGCAAGAGGTTATCAAAGGTAACGGTGGGTGGTCTGGATTAGAGGGTTCTATTCTAGGCCACAACATCGCTCTGATGGCTAACAAACGATTCAGCAAACCACAGGAGCCACGAGGTTATCTATCTCTGTCTTCTATCGGTACGCCATGCAAGAGAAAGCTATGGTACAAAGTCAACACACCTGCAGAGGGTTCACCCCTAGAAGCTAACGCACTGTTCAAGTTCTTTTATGGTGACATGATTGAAGAACTAGCACTGACCATTGCAATGGCTGCAGGACATGATGTAGAGGGACAACAAGATCGTCTGAATGTACACGGTATCAAAGGTCATCGTGATGCAGTGATTGACGGTATGACTATTGATGTCAAGTCTTGTAGTCCCTATGCATTCAAGAAGTTCAAGGAAGGAAACCTACGACAAGACGATCCATTCGGTTACATCAGTCAGTTATCTAGTTATGTGTATGCAGGGCAGGATGATGATAAGGTAACAGATAAAACACACGGCGCATTCTTAGCGATAGATAAACAGAACGGACACATGTGCCTAGATGTTTATGACTTCACAGAGGAACTCAGAACCAAAGAGCAAGAGATGCTAGAGGCTAAAGAACTTGTCGCAGGTGACATGCCTGATCAACGACAGAAGAAAGTTCCACAGTCCAAGTCGAGTCCCAATAGCAAGCTGCCTATGATGTGTAGCTACTGTGAGTTTAAGAAGCAGTGTTGGCCTGAAGCACGTAAGTTTATTTACAGCACTGGCCCTGTCTACCTAGTCGATGTACGCTCAGAACCTAAAGTTCCAGAGGTGTCTATGGATGAAGATTAAAGTAAGACAGAGAGCACTGAGGGCAGGTTATCGTTCAGGTCTTGAGCAAGATACTGCTAAGTTCTTAAAAGAGAGAGGTGTTAAGTTTACTTATGAACAATTCAAGATTAAGTGGGTTGATCCTAAGACTAAGACTTACACACCTGACTTTGTTTTAGAGAACGGTATCATAATCGAAACCAAAGGGCGGTTCATTTCCCCAGATAGAGCTAAACACCTAGCTGTACGTGATCAGTACCCTGACTTAGATATACGGTTTGTCTTTACAAATAGTAGGACTAAACTATATAAGGGTAGCAAGACTACTTACGGTATGTGGTGCGACAAGTACGGATTCAAATACGCAGACAGGGTTATCCCTAATGCTTGGCTAAAGGAACCTAAGAAATGAAACTCATACTACACAAGGTGTTGCAAGAACCATTTGAGCACCCTGAGTACGTGGATGAAGACGGTAACAATCCTTACTGTGTTGTCTACTTATCAGAGTACAATGGTGAAGTAGAAGAAACAGAAATGTTATACGAGACTTTCGACGAGGCATATAAAGAAGCTAAGAAAGTATCTCAATCTATAGAAGGTGTTGTTATCCGTAACAATAGTATATACGATGCTTAAAAAGAAGAAGACTGTACTGGTATTCACGTGTGCTCACGCTGATCCAGGTACACCTAACGACAGGTTCAGTTGGTTAGGTGCATTCATATATGATCTGAAACCAGACTACGTTGTAGACTTAGGTGACGGTGCTGATCTTAAATCACTCAACAGTTTCGATACACGATACCCACAGGCTATTGTATCACAGAACTACGGTAAAGACATTGAGTGTTACAATGACGCACAAGAAAGACTACGGTGGAAGTTCAGACATCATAAACGTAAACGTCCCTTCTGGATAGGACTTGAGGGTAACCATGAAAATAGAATCAAAAAGGCTGTCGCCCACGACCCAAGACTACAGGGAGAGAAGTACGGGATTTCCTTCGGGCATCTTCAAACGAAGCACTGGTTCGACGAGTACCATGAGTACCACAATTCGGCCCCCAGTGTCGCTGATTACGATGGCGTATCTTACGCTCACTTCTTTGGTTCTGGCAATTATGGGACACCTGTCTCTGGTGTTCATCATGCTTACACCCTACTACAAAACAGGAACCATAGTTCTACTTGTGGTCACAGTCATAAACGTAGTATTTATTTTAAAGATACTGCACATCCTTCTTCGATTATCGGGCTTGTTGCGGGATGCTTCAAGGGAAGCGAGGAAACGTGGGCAGGACAGTCTAATAATGAGTGGTGGAAAGGTGTTGTAGTTAAACGTGAGTTAGAGAACGGTGTCTACGAGCCTGAGTTTGTATCACTTGAAACAATCAAACGGCAGTATGGGAGTGGATGATGTTTGATTACAGAGGACAACTTGAATTGTTGGTTGATAGTTATGGACTCACTAAAATCTTAGAGATGAATGACATCACTGAGAATGTAGTCCTTGAGTTGTTAGTTGAACGTGGTGACATAGACTTGTCAGATTATTTCTACAACGATATGCCTATTGATGTGTTAGAAGAGGACGATGAGTATGATTAACGAGAGTGACATAGAAGCATTCGAGTACTACAACGAAGATATAGACATCACTATGAACTACTACCAGAAGCAAGCTGCTAAGACTGCAGTCTACAAACAAGAACATGCAGTGATCTACCCTGCCCTTGGTCTTGCAGCAGAAGCAGGTGAGGTAGCAAACAAAGTAAAGAAGATTATGCGTGA
>Ga0208793_1001251_pt1 | contig 15109 bp, 27 predicted proteins | sample 17_taG_FD_184092 | JGI IMG/M metagenome (GOLD analysis project Ga0208793, IMG submission 184092) | Marine viral communities from the Subarctic Pacific Ocean - 17_ETSP_OMZ_AT15314 metaG (SPAdes) (version 2) | ecosystem: Environmental > Aquatic > Marine > Oceanic | place: Pacific Ocean | collected...
CCAGGCGACAGCCCTGTCGTGACCTGGCGTCACAGCTGTCGTACTAACTATACTTACTAACTATACTCATTAACTAGAGATTAATCTCTTTCTATAGGTATAGGAAATATCATTTAGGATTAAGGTAAGTCGTCCTCTGTCAGTTCCCAGCTAATGTGATACTGCTGATGAAAGTTTGCTTGTGATGAAACTTTATTTCTTTTTTTCTTCTTAGGTTTTCCATACTTAGCTTGGTTTAGTTTTTGATTACTAACCATTCCAGCTGACATCTTTCCTAAGTAACTTTGTAAATCATACATAGGTATTCATAGTAGCACATTCAAAAGTCCTTTAAAAAAAGTTGTTAAATATTTGTTAAAGATTGATTTATAAAATCTGATACTGTAGAATGAATCTATGAATGAAAATGCAGCAAACAGAAAAATAAAAAAGTTTTTAATGTTAGCTGCTGTAATGATAAACATGTGGATACCAGTAGATAAGAGAACACAATATCTTAACTACTTTTATTCATTGATAATAGATACGGAGAAAAAATGAAAGAAATAGATATAGCTAGATTAGAAAATATTGCAGTGCCTGTGCCTGCGGGAGTAAACGACATAGACAGTATGAGAACTGAGATAAAAGGATACATTGATGTATTTTTTGGTAGGGTTCCTATGCCTATAGATGTTGGTATAAACAGCTTATACGAAGTTGCTGTTGCTTACTACAGTAGGGCCAAAGAGCTTGAGCTTAGTATTAAAGAAATGGAAAACAAAGGTTTAATAGACAAGAGTTCGCCCATCTATAAATTTAGAACTGGTGAACTTTCCTCCTTCATCGATATAGCCAAAGAGCAAACAAGACTAGGGAGTAGGAGAATAACTGTAGCATCTATGGTGCTACAAGAACGAGAAGTCTAAGGTTGTGGGACAGCTTCTTCTTTCACCTACTACGAGATTTGCTTCAGTAGGTTATACGGTGGGGATAGAATCCTCAAGTCGAAAGGCAAGGCAGAATCGTTTATTTACCGCTGTCGGTAGTATGCCGTTTAATAACTGGGAAAAGTAATGAGTCTTCTGAATGGAAAACATTTGGAGTGCGGAATTTATACCGCTGAGACGGTAGAAGGACTTTGGGGAGCTGTCCCTGTTTTAATCAGTCATGTAGATTTCAGCGTGACCATTTGAGATAAGAGCTTCATTAAGATTACTCTTACCTACCCATACTTCCGCTAAAACACGACCATATTTGCCTTTGCCGAATGATTGGATTTGGACCATTCCAGAATTGGAATTGATTTGATTCTCGACATACTTCTTAGCTTTCAATCCTTTTTCCTTTTCCTCTGCATCTTTTGTGCGGGTTTCTGGAGTGTTTAAGCCGTATAATCTTAATCGTTCCTTAATCCATATGTTAAAGCCTAGGTCAATAATGACGTCTATTGTGTCACCATCTACTATTTTTGTAACTTCAGCATTATAGAAATATAGTTCTCTCATAGTGTTTAGTATACCATTATTACTAAATGACTAAAGAATATAGCCTAAATGTTTTTCTTTTAACTATTTTTTTATCTCGTTGATGAACCAATATAAGCAGCAACATAAAGCAAAGTAATGGAAATAAATATAATAACCCAATTCATTCCTCTTCGCCTATAAAAACTATTTTAGTTGACTCTTCGCACACATTAAGAGACTGGTCGCACATCCATTGATTATTCTGTACATGTTTTAATGGATTTTTACAAGAAGAGCATTTATTCATTTTCTTTTCGTTCAAGTAGAACCTCCTCTACTATTTGTTGAAAGTATAAAAAAAACTTATATCCCATTACTCCAGCCCATATTAATCCCCCTATAGATATAATTGATACTGTTAGAATTAGTATGATTTCTGTCATGAGACCTCCTTTCGAGGTGTTGACTACATTAATTGATTGACTACTGCTGCTAAGGCTGCAAAGCCCACAAATAGTCCTGTGAATTCCTGTCTTGACATTTTTGTATTGACTTTTTCGTGGAGCGAGTCAATGCGCTCGTTAATCTTTTCTTGTCCTTCTAAAACCATTAATAACATCTCCTTCTGAGTTAAACCACTATTACCTTGGGTGTTATTAACCATTATTTTTTACACTCGCATTCACCACAACAAGCCTCATCTTCTGGCTCATAGCTTCTAGCACTTGAAGTATCTTTTGTAGATACTAAGCTAAAAAAGCTGTCATCTAATTTCCATTCATCCATGTTTAATCCCTTAACCTTATTGTAAGCAACCATACTGTTATGGAAACAATAATTGCAATACCTATAATATCTTGAGCTGCTCCTGTAAGTGTAAACCAAGCAATAAAAAATCCCAAAAGGGTAAAGATTTGAGCTATAGATTCTTTTATAACATCTAGTAACCAAATACCTATCTTTTTATAGTTTATGTTTAATACATAGCTTAGGCCATAACCTACTTGTTTTAATATATTATAAGGTAGCCCTAGTACCTTATTTAAATTCTTTATAAGACTTTTTATCATTTAGTATCTCCTTATTAAAGCTCCAGCTTGAGCAATAATTTGTGAAGCTATAATCACTGGAACTACAACTTCTTGTGCCTTTTCTTTTTGGTCAGTAGTCATTGAAGACTCTATTCCAGTAATTGTTAGATTAGACACATCTATATCTATTATAGCAGAAATTGGTGCCTCAATAAATGCTTCAATTTGCACTTCTGTTACTACATCAGCAAGTGTAAAGTTCTCGACATCCTTACTTTCTATAGCTCTTTCAACGAATTCCTCAACAGCTTGTGCAGTATTTTCATCTTTAGCGGCCTGCTCAGCTATAATTTCTACGTCTTCTGCTGCAGTTTCGGCTTCAAAACCAAGCACTGCACCTACAGTTTCTTTTTGCTCCTCACTTAATTCAGCTACAGTTTCAACCTTAGTAACCTCATTAACAACAGCTTGTACAACTTTCTTAGTGGTAGTATCAGCTTCAGCTAAGTTTTGTACACTAGCTTTTGCTACAGCTTCTATAACTTCTACTTGCTCTTCTGTTTGCAATTCCTCAACAATTGCAACAACAGCCTCCTCAACAGCTTCTTCATAAGCCTCAACTTCTTTTTCTGTTAAAGTATCAAGGACTTCTTCTTCTATAATAATTAAATCTTCTACTGGGATTTCTACAACTTCTGCAATAGCAGTCTCTGTTTTTTCAACAAATACTTCTATTTCTTCTTCTGTGAGTTGTATCTCTTCGTCTCCCTCATCACTAGGAAGTGGCTCAACCTCAAGTATCTCGTCAACTTCTTCATCTTCAAAATCTTCGATGATAGGTATAGTTGTAGTTGTGGTGCTCGTAGTAGTAGGAGCAACAATAATAACTTCTTTAAACTCGAAAACTTCTTCTTCAACTTCTATAACCTCTAATGTTTCTTGTAACTCTTGTATTGTATCAACTAATACTTTTAAATCTTGTTTTTCATCGTCAGATAAATTATTAGTATCTATATCTTTAAGTATAGACTCCTCTAACTCCTTCTGTATTTTAGCTTCAGCTTCTGCTTCAATACGAGCTAACTCTGCTAGCTCAGCTTGGATTCTGGCCTCTTCTTCTAAACGAAGACGCTCTTCCTCAGCTAAACGCTCTTCCTCTGCAATTCGCTCTGCCTCAATACGGGCTTCCTCTTCAGCTTTTTCTTGAGCTATTCGAGCTTCTTCAGCCTTACGAGCTTCCTCAGCTTTACGCTCTTCTTCAGCTTTCTCAGCGGCGATACGATTTTCTTCAGCAATACGAGCTTGTTCAGCTTCATAAGCTGCTTGGGCAGCAGCATCTGCATCGTCTTTAGCTTTTTGATTAAAGACAGTTAGTGTCGGTTCGGTAGAAAAACCACTATAAGCATTATCATCAGAGCTATAACCTCTAATTGAAAATTCCCAAGTTCCGTTAGCAATGTTTGCATAAGCTATAGTATATTCGGTTTCTGTTATGTTATAAACAACTGTTTCATTATTAGCGTCAGTTCTAAAATATAGCTCATAAGTTTCAGCAGTTAAGTTACCACTATTAGCTACATCCCAATCAACTTTTACACCTACATTGTATTCTTGAGTTACTGCTACATTCATTGGAGGTCCAAGAACTGCGGGAGTAGTAACAGAAGTAGTTGAATTTACAGTAACTTCTTTTTGACCATCTTGATTACCATGACACCAGCTACCATTCTGTGTGCAAGCATAAAGACTAAATACATAATCTCCTGCATTAACATTATCTATTGTATAAGAAGTAGCTGTAGGGTCTATGTCTGCAATGTAAGTCCACGTAACATTTTCCTGTGCTAATCCATAAGCAATCTTGTAACTTGTTTGAGTTGCCCAACCTGTATTCGGTTGTGTCCAACTAAGTTCTAATCCTTGATAATTGGTGTTAGTAATTGATAGATTGGTTACACCACTAGCTACATCTTGTATGACATAACTAGCTATAGAAGTCCAGTTAGAGTATTTAGAGTTTGTATCATTGTCAGCTCTTATTTTAAAATAAACAGTATCTCCAACTGTTACATTGAGAACTTGTTCTAAATAAGATTTAGTAAATGTATATTCTGTATCTAAAGCATTGGGTCCTCCTACATTACCTGTTGCTACTGCGTAGTTTGTGCTTTGAAAGTTATCATCACTAAAAGCTATTGCGTATCTTTCCGCACTATATTGATATCCTGTAGCTGCATCCCAGTCAATGCTTATCTCTCCACTATGTAGATTTGCAGAAGTAGTTAGATTACTAGGGTCTCCTATACCAGCAGTAAGACCATCATCATATTGCCAATACAAAGTGTCCAACAAAGATATGTCACTGACTATAACATCAAACTTAGTAATAAATTTATCTGTGTTACTTTCTACTGCGTTGTAATCGGTATATGACTTGTAGATAGTTTCATACATATTGGCGTAATTATTAGAAGTACTCTGAGCCGATTTGTTTTCTGTTTCGGTTGTATTGTCTGCGTAATACCATTTAATAGACCAAGCATTATTTACTGCACCTACAATAAAACCTACTTCATACACATCTTCTGTAAATTCAAAAGTATAAGTTCCTTGTGTTATTGCTAATGAGTTACCTGTGGTTCCATATTGACTTGGTTCGGTTGAATAAATATATGAAGCTTGGTCACCACCACTAATAGTTAAACCTGTTTGATAAGTGCTATCACTAAAGTCTTCATTGACTGTTTGTTCTATAGCCATAGCAATAGGCATAGGGTAAATAAGTAGGCCAACGACTAATAATCTTATAAAAGTATTTAATTTATTTAACACTATTTTTTGATAGGTTGAGTGTTAAACGCCTCGTTGACTTCCTTTAATGTTAATTTACCATCATCCATGTATTTCCTAGCTAGCATCTCCATAACGTGTGCCATTCCTAAAAAACCTGCTAACAGTGATGATTCCAATACACCTATACCTACTAAACTGCCTGCTCCTAGAACGCTTAGCGCTTGTGCCATAAACACAGCTATCATTCTTTTTATAATTTGTTTAAATAATTTAAACGACATGTACTCTCCAATGTAAAAAAAAGATGGGCTTGTTTCCAAACCCATCCTCTACCATTATAGTACTTTTAATTAAAGGTACATTTAGCCTTTTGGTATCTTGCTCATGAAGTCAAACGGTGCATCTTCTAGAGCATTTTGTACTCCAGAAATTAATGCTGATGCAGCTGCAACAGATGCAGCCATAATCACGTCTGCTTCGAACATTCCTGCTTGATTAGCCATCATTACAGCAACAAAAGTTTGTACCGCAGTTCTAGCTGCTCTTATTAAAGCAGTTCTCCAATAGTCTGGCATATAGCCTCCTTATTTTAATCGTCCAATACGCTTAATAAGCTTCTGAGCATTCGCTTTGTCATAAGGCTTATAAGGCTTTACTGGTTTTACTTTTGGTGTTGGTTTCCCTTCTACATGGTCAAAGTCCACATAAGTTACTGAAACCCCCTCACCACTTAAAATTGCATCTCTCACAATTGGATAGACACGCTTATAGGCTCCTGTACTCGCACCGATATAACCTTTTTTATCAGTTATGTTTTCGGTTTGAGAATTTCCAAGCAATAAACAGCCACTGGTATTTTTTTCAAAATTGCCCAGGTGCCATAATATATACTCAAAATTAGGAACTTTGTTAACATAAATCATACCCTTATGAAAGTTGCCTCCAAATTTCTTTAGATAGCGTGAATGAAAACCACCTTCGGCTCTTAAAGTTAATTTATAAGTACCTTCTGGAATTCTTGTTTCATGCTTAACCTTTACCGCTCTGTATTCATCTTCTAATGTGTAACAGAGAAATTTTCTTTTCCCATCTGTAACATCGAATAAAATACCGCTTGTAGAGTCGTTTTGAGAACTAATTCTTAAAACTTCTAGTTTCATCAGTTTCCTCTCTTTGGTAATTGAAAAGTTGCATACCACGTTTGTGGTCCGACTATACCATCGGGTACAAGTCCAACTTCTCTTTGCACTTCTTTACATCTTGCTACTGACATTTTACCATATAGTCCATCAGCAACTAGACCACCAACAGCATCTTGCCATTGGGCTATTTCTGAACCTTTCGTTAAAGGAACAGAAAACTTAAATATTTTTCCACACCAAGGTGGTGCTTGTCTTTTAAACTCTGGTTTCTCACCAGCTACATAAGATAAAAACTTATCCCAAGGAAATTCATCGCCTGGGTCTGTTCTTCTTGAAGGGTCTAAATCAGAGTGAGCCATAAATCCTTTTTGACCTTTTGCCCAACTAGATTTGTTAAGTCTAGTTATTGGTATATCGTGCTCTAAGGCCTTCTTACGACACCATTTAGCTGCATTGTTAAGTAGCATATCTTCTAATTGTAGGTTTTCACCCCACTTATGAGCCCAATATGCTATCTCTAAGCCTAATGTTTTAGAGTTGTTTCCTCTTACGTGGAAGGCCACAGCAGTATCGGGTAAAAGATTTATAATTATTGACTCATCAACTACAGCGTGTGCAGATGCTGGCCTTGTGTTAAAAGTAAAGTATTTAGCAACATTTTCTGCTGGAGCACCCTCCGCAGTATGTATAACTATACCTTGAATACCTTTTTTTCTCGTTGGATAGTACCAACCATGCTTACCATTTTTCCTAAGCTTACCGTGATTGTTTTCATTCTCTATAAGGTAATACTTCATTCAATGGTACCCTTATGGACTTTTATATTATCAATACCTTCAGCACTAACTGTAAATGTTAGAATGCCTGGCTGTGATGTCAGAGCATGTGATTGCTCTATCCATAAAGAACCTCCATCAAGTGCTGGTGCTTGTATGAAAGTTGTGTTTCTTTCATGTAGCACTGATAAATGATGAAAATGTGCAGATAACATAATGTCACTGTCACCTATAGCTGTTTTAGCTAAAGCTTGCTTAGCTAGCCAGTTAGATACTTTTGCACCATGATTAGTTCCGCCGACACGAAACTGGTGGCCATGAGCTATTCCTAAGATTTTACCGTGTAGGTCTATAGTCATAACTAAGTCTTTATCTGGTACAAACCAAGATAAGTGACCATAAGCTTTCTTATTCTCGGCTAAGATTTTTTGCGCTTGGTCAAAACATAAAACATCATAGTTATCACCAAAGTCAGTATAACTTTTGCCGTTCCTGCGATTTTCTCCATGATTACCTCCTATTGTCAAAATTTTAAGACTAGAAAACAACGGTGCAAATTCTTTTATAACTTTGACAATTAGTCCTGTTGCTACAGTAATTTGGTCTCGTTGATTTAATTGTACTGAAAAAGTTTGCTGGGCATAATGTCCATCACACCCTTCGACGAGGTCACCTAATCCTGCTATAACCATTGAATCAAACTTATAACCAATTTTTTTGAGGTCAGCTATGTGTTGCTTGACATCAACAATACCTTGGTTAACTCTTCTAACAATACCTTCTACTCCATCCCCATCCTGTTTTCCGACTTGCCAGTCGCTGAGAGCTAGGACATAACTAATATCAGCACCTTTAGGTTTTACTGGTTTAGTGGTTTTAGAAGATTTTATTTGCTTGATAACGTTTTCAAAGTCAAAAGCAGATTCACCTGCATCTTTAGCCCTAATAGCAACTTTGTAATAGTGCATAGTTTGTTTGCCACCCTCTACTGGTGCCTCCCAAGACCTATACTCTATCTTATTATCTATAACTTCGAACTCAGATGGATTAAATCCAAAATGTTCTAAGTGTGCGTCCCATTGGTTCTTGCTCTCTATTTTATCTTCTACTGGTTTAGTAGTAAGAGTTCCTTCACCGTTTACTAAGTGTACGCCTGGTTCAAACCCTTTGGGATGTTCCATTTTTGCCCTGCGCGCATCCTCAGCATCTCTTCTAGACTTACGTAATTTTTCTACTTCGTCAGAAAATTTGCTCATTTATGCTCCTGTCTTAGAATACTTTCTTCTAGCTGTTCTAACTGCTGTGTAAGAAATGTCGTGTCCACTATTGTTCAATGCTTTATAAAGTGTAAACATTGGTAATTCTGTGTCAGCTGCAGCTTTTCTAATACTTTCTGCATCTTTTTCTTGACCAGCTCTTATAAGGGAGTCCATAATCTTATCAATTTTGATTTCTTGATTATAACTGTTTTTACCTTTTAAAGACTCTAGTTCTTCTGAGAAAGAATTATTCTTGCTCATCTTCAGCTCCCTCATCAACAGCTTCTTCCTCAGTTGCAGCTTGTTGCGCTTGCATAGCTGCTTCTATTTGACTACGAAACCTTTTTACTGTCGCACTTAATTCAGCAATTTTAAGCTCTTTGTCAGAGTTTAATTGTCTTAGTTCTGATATCACGTCAGCTTGATTTTGTGCCATTTGCACTAAAGTAGCATTATTTTCCATTACTTTCTGAACATCTAGTTCAGCATTATTTTCAGCATCATTAGCCATATAACTCCTTAATTGTTATTTAACTATATCTTAACATGCTCTTTGTAATTATCATGTATTATTTCTAAAGTTTTTTTTCTAAACTATTTATAAATTAAATTTTTCGGGGTAGTTTTTATAGTTAATTCTCTCAACTTCTGCTCTAAAAAGCTCTTGGTCGTTCTTTTCATATTCTTCATCTGTACCTTTACGAACATCTAATGATAGTTTCTGTTCTTCTCTCTTGTAAGGAATAGCTTGTATAAGTGGTGTACCAGCTGGTAAAACAAATTCTTTTTCTTGTAAACTAAAAGGAAAGGTTATATATCCCCACTTATCTGCTTCTACAAGTCCTTCTAATAGTCTTATTTCTTTTCTAAAGTGATAGAAAGGGTCTACATATAGTAGGTTGTAGCCTTCTGGAACTATTATCTTATAAGGGCTTTCTAGTTTAAGTATTCTTTTATCTTTACCCATTTTAGCTAAACCAACATCCATTCCACCTACTTGTTTCTCGAAGTGGCTACCAAAGAAGTCATACTGAACTGCATTACTAGCAGTCATACCATAATGAGTTTGTGTAGCATTTCCTTCATCATCATATTCGTGTCCCATATACATTTTTCCCCATAAAGGTATGATGAAACCTTCTGTCATTAAATCTCTTATAGCTGGACATTTTTTAGCACCGTGCGCTTCATCTGAGAAAACTCCATGAAATTCCTCTAAGAATGATGCTATATCACTACCTACTTTCATTTCTTTAAACCAGTCTGGTAAAAACTTATTCGCAAGCTGTGGAGGGTAAGCTTCAACAAGGTCTTCAAACATTTTAAATCTAGGGATTACTTCTATTTTCATGTTCTTTTAAGATTCATTTCTAGCATAGCCAGACTTAAATTTGTTTACTACTTTATAGTGACCTGTTCTTATCTTTTGCATTAATTTTTTTGTGACGGGAGTTATTGTCCAATTGAAGCTTTCTCTTTTGTAAGGAATTATGTAGCAAAGAGGTTCACCTTGTTTTATAAGTATCTCATTTTTATCTGATGTATAAAACAACTGAACTGATAATTCGTGTAACTTATCAGTATGAACCACACCATAATTAGCTGACCATTCTTTATTAAAGTCATACATAAGAGGTAGGTATCTAAGTCCGTAACCTTTTGGAGTAATTCCAAACCACCCTGTATTAATATTTACAGTAGCTCTTATTCCACTATCTTCTGGTATGTAATCCATAAACTGTTCTTTTGCGTGTGTTCTAATTACAAATTCATCATTAGATGGATTCATAAAAAACTCTCCATCTTGAAAAAACATATGTATGTCACAAGGTGCTACTAAAACATAGCCCTCTCTAAATACTTCTACGAAACTAGGACAATGTCTAGCACCTTTAAAGTTTGGAATAAGTTTTGACACAAAGTTGTGATTGTTTGGTAAAGGTAAGTTCATAGGCATATTAGTAAACCATGAAGGTATAAAGTTTTTAGATGGTTGTGGTTGTGTAAATTTTATATCTGCAAAACCAGTTTTTTCTGTAGTAAATATTATTTTTTTCATAATATGAGTATAATACATAAGATGGGAATTGAAATCATTGGAAACGGAATTTCTGCACACTTAGCTGCTTTAAAGTATATAGAAACCCCTTTAAAATGGGACAGACAAGATGATTACTTTACTCTACCTATGTCATCTACATTAGACCTCATACCTTTCTTAAAAGATTCTATTGATATAGAATATAAAGATTTTCCAGACTTTAATGCAATACCAAAAACTGGTGTTAGAAAAACAAACTTTGGTTGCAATGACTTTTATTCAAACTTTACAGCTCCATATGTAGCTATGCACTTTGATTCTTGGTCTTTTAACAATTACATTTATAAAGATTTAAATATAAAAGAAGCTAAAGATACAGATTACACAATACAAACAAAAAAACCTGTCGTAGACAATTCGTATAATCTTATAACAGTTCCTGTAAATGCTGCAATAGGCATACGCATACCTAATAAATCTAAAAGAACTTATACACACTTAGTTGCAGAAGAACATGGATGGGTTCAAATAATACCTACTTATAACTATATTTACATTTATTATGTTTACAATAAAAATATTACTTCAACAGAAGAGATTAAAGATTATTTTAAGGTATTTAAGCAAGATTACTTTCACGCTATGGATTTCAACAGCTACTACAAGAAAGACCCATTTCAAGATAATTACCTACACCTAGGTCTAAATGCTTTCTTTATAGAACCTTTTGATGCTACTTCTTTATCTGGAGCATTAAGATTACTTGATTTAAGTCAAGATATTATGAATAAGACTATAAAAAAAGACCATGCACTTTTTCTTTACAATGATTATATTAAAGAAGCCTTAGAAGTTTTAATGTTGCACTATGTTTCTAAAGTACCTTTTAACTCTGAGTTTTGGAATAGAGCTAACGATATAGCAACTGATTACTTAATAGACAATAAGCATGTAATAAGAGAACCTAGTAATTTTTATTCTAAAGAAGGTTTTAATAGATTGTATGAAAAACTAGGTCTATCTAGTTATATTCAATAATCTCGGTCCAGTTAAATGCTGTTCCACCTGTTGGTTGAGCATAACCGTCAGCAGAGCTTTGTACATTAGTAGAACTAGTAAGAGCTGCGTGTATTCTTCTTTGTCCACCTTGAAAACTAGTAGATGTTGCAGCTTGATATAAAACTGTTCTATCTGGGTCTACAGCAGATATTGTGTTATTTCTAGTGTAAGCATTGTTGCTTTGAGCAATAACTTGCTTTGACCTTATAGCTCCTCTTCCGTTACTTATACTTCTACCCATTAGTAATACTCCACGACATACGCATACATTCTCCCTGCTCCTAGTGAATTATAATTGTGACCACTGAAAAGTACATTTGTTGCAGTTGTTAATCTAGCACAAGGAGAGTTGCTCTCTCTTCTGTTATTACCATCTTGTGCGGTTGTATAAACAACTGTTTTATTCATATCAACTGATGATATAGTAACATTAGTTCCAGTAGCATTACTTACTGCTTCTGCAACTTGTCTGCTTTTAACTATAGGACTCGACATTCTTCTACCCATTAGTAGTACTCCACAACTTGTACTTCTACATAAACATTTCTTCTATTTTGGTTGTTAGGGTTATATCTAGCTACTACAACATTTGTTGAGCTATCTAATTTTGCTCCGTTTTGAACACTGGAACCATTCATGTAGTAATAATTTTCCCAAGCACCAGTTCCTCTATAATGTCCATTACTTGAGTTGTGTACAACTACTGATTTATCTGTATCTACAGATGAGATTGTGTTGTTAACAAGAGCATAGGATGAAGTAGTGTTTGCATAATATACTCTTTGTATAGATTTAATAGTACTTCTGTTTGATGCTCTACCCATTTATATCATCTCGATTGCTTGCCAATATACATATTGAGTTGAAGATTGACCGAAAGAAGATATTCTATATCTCACTCTTACTGTTTTATCATCTAGCAAATATGCTGCTGCTTGTGGATGTGGATACACTCTGTTGTCTGTAACTCCTCCACCTTCGTTGGTTACTGGGAAGCTACCACTTTCACAAACAACCATGAAAGATTTTGTTTCATCTATTGGTTCTATTGTGGTGTCGTCATTAATTTGAGATGTAGAACCACCTGCATTGCCTGTATAATGACCAGTTTGTATAGATTTTATTCCTGCTACGGGAGCTATGTCAACGCCATATCTTCCCATAATTACTCCGTAATTTCTACTGAGCCTACAATGTTCCCATCATCATCATATGTGTTACCATACTTGTCACCATCGTACCACCAGTAATCATTACCTTCAGCGTCTGTTCCAGCTGAGGTCCAGTCTCCATCGATTAATTTTTTACCTATGGTTTCTTCTTCAAAAGAAGATAGTTCAATATGGTCATCTAAGTCAGAGAATAATTGTTCAACGCCATCCACTACTTGGATAACATCAGATGTTACTTGCTTTACAGCACAACATACATCATATTCATCTTTAACTGCAAAAAACTTCATTTATACTCCTATACTGCTTCTTCTACGCCCCAAACATTAGCTACTGTTCCAGCAGTTGCATTAACTGCAATAAAAGAACCAGCATCTAAAACGATGTTTGTTCTTTCAAGAACATTTTGCCCACTAAGACTAAGAACTTCTACTTTGTGTTCTGTACCTAATGTAGCTCCAGATGGTGCAACATATACTGTTACATCATCAGCTGTTGTTGTGGTGTTAGCGATATTCAAGTTTACAACTGCGATATTACCAGAAGGTGCAGTATATACTGTACCGTCGGAATCGTCACCGTCTCTTCTTGCTAATAATCCTGTCGCCATTAATTTCTCCTATACTATCCGTTAGCCGCAAAAAATATAGTTGCGGAATTTAATTTAGTTGGAGTTGCAATTTGTCCTGTTTGAACTTTCTTAACAGCTCCTGCATCAGCGTCATATAGTAATACTAAGTCAGCTGAACTATCTACTGTGATACCTGTACCATCAGTAGCTCCGTTGATGTCTATAGCTAGGTCGACATCTTGACCTTCACCTGCTGAAGAAGTTTTAGCAAGACCATTTCCTGCTGCTACATCTTCTACAAAGTTTCCTACAGTATCAGTCTCTAGATTGATTGGGTCATTTACCCAAGCTGAGCCATTATACTTTAAGAAATCTCCAGATTGTGAACTTGTTAAAGTTACATCATTAATATCGTTAATACTACTTACTTCTCCAAGTGTTACCCATGTTGAGTTTCCGTAATATTCTAATGAATTTGATGTGGTGTTAAATCTAAGAACACCATCAGTAGGGGAAGATTCTCTCTGTGCTGTAGTTCCTTGTGGAATAATAACACCAGAGTCAGCACCATTTGCAAATTCTCTAAGACCAGTGGTATCGCCACCAGATTCAGTTACGTGTATCGGTCTATTTGCCATGTTAATTTGTCTCCGTTATTTTTGATTTTATTTCGTATAGACTTGTTAGCCTATGATTATTATACCACAGTAAAAACACCAGTTTTTAAACTAAATTTTCTTTTATCTTTTTTAGAGTTTTACTTAACATCTTACTTTCGTGAAAACGCTTATATCTATTGGTTAAAGGAACGTTAACCTCCCAAGTACTAGCTGTAGCGCAAACATTCATAATTTTTGCTAAATCACTAGTCATTTCAAACATTTTAAATTCTATTTTTTTATCTGTTAAAAAGTTTAAAAATGCCAAAGGTTCACCTTTTTTTATCTCAAACTCTTTAACATTGTCCCATAAATTTATTTCTGTCTGTACTGGTCTAAACCATTTACCAATATTGTATTGGCCTGGTGTCACTGCACCATATTTTAGATGAGGTGCATTTAGGAAATAAGGAGCTGTAAACTGCATCTCTAGACTTTCTTCAGCAAAAAAGATAAGAGGGTAGTTGTATTCAAAAAGTATTTGATTATTAAGCTGTGGCTCTCTTTTGTATATTGCAGATAAAGAATTTTTAGAAGTTGACTGCATGTTTCCATCTAATGTATAACTTGAATCTATAGGATTTTCTATAACATAAGTATTATTAGTCAGTCCCTTATATGCTGTACAAGACATAAATCCACGATTTTGTACATCGCTACTTCTTTCCTTGTTGATGTTCTTTGATAAGTATTTGTTAAGACTTGTAGGCTCTTTATAAAGTATTGACCAGTCTTGTGTTTCTTGTAAGTTATCTGGACTTGCATAATATACAGTTATTTTTTTCATCTTATGCCCAGTAGTCTTTTCTAAAATTTGGTTTAAAAGTTCCGTAAGTTTTTAGATAATGCTTATAATACTGTGTACTGTATTGATTTTTTTCATTTAAATCAACAATCTGACTTTTAAAATCTTCTCTTTTATAGGGGACAATCAAAGCTAAAGGCTCTCCTTGTGAAATAAACACTTCTTCAGTGTTTGTCTTAATATTAGTTTGAAAGTTTAAGTGATAATTTCTATCAGTCCTTAGAACCCCATAAGTAGGCTCCCAAAGTTTATTACTAGTAAAAGGCATTTTCATTATTCTGATTGAGTAACCTTTAGGTGTAAACACTTTCCATGGAAGGTTTATCTTGATTATCATTTTAGTGTCATAGTCT
>Ga0208793_1001257_pt1 | contig 15060 bp, 8 predicted proteins | sample 17_taG_FD_184092 | JGI IMG/M metagenome (GOLD analysis project Ga0208793, IMG submission 184092) | Marine viral communities from the Subarctic Pacific Ocean - 17_ETSP_OMZ_AT15314 metaG (SPAdes) (version 2) | ecosystem: Environmental > Aquatic > Marine > Oceanic | place: Pacific Ocean | collected...
TTGTACTCACACTATCATATGCAGCACCGCTTAGGTCATACCCATTCACCGCCCCATCCAACAACAACGTAGCCTGACTAACAGTCCCACTTGCCGCAGGGTTGCTTAGGCCAACCTGAATGTCAGACGTTGGGGTGATCTCAAAGACTGAACCTGTGGATAGGTCTAGGATTCTGCTATCTAATTCTGCAGAATACTGAAAAACAGTATCTTGAGTAGAGCCAAATATATAAAACTTAGCACCGTCTGGACTAAAAGTAAAACCCATCAGATTACTCTCTTCACTCTGAGTAGAAAAACTAATATTGTCGTAAGTTGCAGTACTAACATCATATGCCGTGCTTAAAGAAAGCTGAAAAATTTTTTCTTGGCTACTGCCCCCAACAAACATTTTTGTCCCGTCAGAGTTAAACGCCAAATCAACAGGTACTGTATCCGATAATACAGTGGCGGTATCAAGATACTTTGAGTCATAACTACCAGTGCTTACATCAAATGCTGTTGATAAAGAGTATTGATGTATTTTGTCACTACTGTTTCCAGCAATGTACATTTTAGTTCCGTCATCATTAAAAATAAAACCTAGAGGAGCTGTATCTTGAGAGGAAAAAGAAAAAGAATCTACAAAAGTTGCATTTGCAATATCATAAGCTGTGCTCATTGTATATTCATTTACATCATCACCGTTATAACCAGCGATAAACATTTTTGTACCATCGTTGTTAAAACGTACAGCTGATGGCGTGCTTTCTTGAGAATTAACATTAAAAAAAACACTGTCATAACTAGCAGTTGAAACATCATAAGCAGTAGACAGACTGTATTGAAAGACCTTATCTCCTCCGTTTCCAACAACATACATTTTAGTGCCATCACTATTAAATTCAATACCTCTTGGCGTGCTTTCTTCAGAACTAACACTAAAAGATTTGCCAGTATAACTAGCATTGCTTAAGACAAAATTCTCTATACCAGATGTAACAGTACCCACCGCCTCGTAATAAGCAGTGGGTTTAATACCGTTCTTTACTTTAAAGTCTTTATTGTTTGCCATGCTTCACCTTCCACTTGGCAGTGTTATTATGCTACGAGTGTAGCAATCGCAGTATGATCTGTTGAAGTAGTACTTGCTGCAGTTACACGTACACGTACATCTGTACCACTGATGTCTACATCATATGTAGCTAGTGCAGTGTCTGTATTTACTTCACCGTACTGTGTGGCAACTGCAGTTGTACCATCATGTGCAATAAGCATCTTTGTAATTGTACGGTCTGTTCCATCATCAGCTACAAGCAATACTTCCATAGCAACATAATCTGCTTTAGCATACGAAGCTAATGTTGTTTCTGTTGTAGCAGTAGTTGTGACTGTTTGCGTGTCTCCACCGCCACCACCACCGATAGCACCCCACTCACCATTTACATAACCTTCAAACTGGTTATCTGTTGTGCTATACCTAAACATACCGTTTGCAGGTGATGACGGGCGCTGTGCAGTTGTACCATCAGGAACTTGGATTGCGTCTGTTGTGGCAATATCCAAAGAAACGGCAGGAGAAGTTGTACCAATACCTATCTTGGGATTATTTGAGTTTAAAACAATTTTTGCTTCACCTAAAAGTGCACTGCTTATTTGTAGACTCCCATCGCCGTTCACAATATCGTTAGGTTCAATTGTAACAGTATCTTTGAATGTTGTATCAGCAAGGCTAGAAACAACATTTTGTTCTTGAAATAATACACCGTCAATAGTTGTACTAAAAAAACTACCTGATGCTGAATTAGACCCGTCAATTTGTATATCCCAAGCATCTGAAACAAAGGTTTTTCTAAGTTTAAAATAACTTTCAGCAGCATCTGTAGAGATAAGATGTAGTTCAGGGTCATCGTTTTCAACAATCAAATGACCACTGCTATCAATAAGAGGAACAGTACCACTACTGTCTGGGAATGTGATGGTGTTGTCGGCTGTAGGGTTTGTAAATGTTACCGTAGTTTCGTTTGCATCTGCACTAGAACCCTCTACGGTAAAACCTGAGTCATCCAGATGCAACCCAGTTACAACAGGGCTAGTAATTGTTTTGTTTGTTAATGTTTTTGTAGTGCCTGAAAAATATGTGTCAAGTAAATCTACATCAAAGTAGCCGATAGATGAACCTGATGTATCATATACTGCAATACCATCATCTGCTGCAATTGCTGTACTTGTGTCAATAGTAATGGCAGATACATCTGCTACAGCATTAAGTTCTGCACCTGTAGCTGTAAGTCCTACAACATTGTTAGCTGTTCCAGCAACGGTGTCTACGTAAGCTTTTACAGATTGCTGTGTAGGGATAAGTGTAGCACTATCAGATGTCATATCATCTTCGTCTACAAATGCTGTTACAGTAATTGTACCATCAGACAGACTACCATAAGTTACTGTGCCAGTTGCTGTAACTGTAGTACCACTAACGTTACCCGTTACGTCACCAGTTAAATCTCCCGTAACATTACCAGTGACATTACCAGTTACATTTCCTGTTAAGTCACCAGTAACATCTCCAGTCAAATCCCCAGTAACGTTCCCTGTAACATTACCAGTAACATTACCCGTAAGGTTGCCTGTAACATCCCCTGTTACATCTCCTGTCAAACCACCAGTAACATCACCAGTAACATTTCCTGTTACATTACCTGTCACATTGCCAGTTAGATTACCTGTGACATCTCCTGTTACATCGCCTGTAACATCTCCAGTTAAATCACCTGTGACATTTCCAGTAACGTTTCCAGTTACATTACCTGTGACATTACCTTCAACGTTAGCAACCATAGTGCCTGTAGTAATTGTAAGATCGCCAGTAGATGCACCAGTAAAGGAACCTGTACCTACAGTAAACTTATCTGCTGATTCATCAAAACCAATGAAAGCATTATCACTGTCACCACGTTCAATAACAATACCCGCATCATTAGCAGGTGTACCTGTAGTACCATTACCTAACTCAATCAACCCATCGGATACAACTGTATTTGTTGTAGATACAGTAGTAGTTGTGCCATTAACAGTGAGGTCACCACCGACTGTCACATTCCCTGAAGTAGTTACAGTGGCAAAGCTAGATGTGCCAGATGAAGTTACGTTACCAGTAAGATCGCCAGTAACGTCACCCGTAACGTCACCTGTTACATTACCAGTTAGGTCACCCGTAACGTTACCCGTAACGTTTCCTGTAACGCCCCCAGTGACATTGCCTGTCACGTTACCCGTTACGTTACCTGTTAAGTCTCCAGTTACGTCACCTGTAACACTACCTGTTACGTTACCTGTAATGTTACCTGTAACGTCACCAGTAAGGTCACCAGTGACATCACCTGTAATTGTTGTAATTGTAGCAGCATCTGCATAAAAGTCAGACCAACGAATAGATGTAGTACCTAAGCTGTATAAGCTATCTGCTTCAGGATTTAGTGCCTTAGCTGTAGACGTAGCAGCTACTAAGTTACCAGTAACATCACCTGTTAAGTCCCCTGTGACATCTCCCGTAACGTCACCCGTAACATCGCCTGTTAAGTTACCCGTTACGTTACCTGTAATATTCCCAGTTACACTACCCGTTACGTTGCCCGTTACATCACCCGTTAGGTCACCTGTAACATCACCCGTGAGATTACCTGTAACATTACCAGTAACGGGGCCGACAAGAGAAGTACCAGTGATTGTAGTACCTGTAATTGCAGCTGCAGTTGTTCCACCAATAATTGCATTATCAATAGTACCACCGTCAATGTCTGCAGTGTCAGCTACAAGGCTATCAATATTAGCTGTACCGTCTATATATAGATTACGCCACTCAGAACCTACAGCACCAAGATCATGAGTATCATCAGCAGAAGGGATAAGAGGAGAGGCAACGTCTGCAGTAACTGTAACCGTATCAGTAGCTGAATCACCAAGTGTGGTATTACCATTAACAGTAAGATTACCAGTAATTGTTGCATTTTCATGTACCTGAACTGTGTCGATATAGCCAATACCATCAATATATAAATCTTTAAACTCTGCACCTGATGCACCAAGGTCAATGTCATCATCAGTTACAGGAACTATAGCACCGTCTTGAATGCGTAGTTGCTCTACTGCAGCAGCAGATACCTCACTAAAGAAACCAATTCGATTATTTGTTGTGTCAATTACAACTTTGTTTAATGCATCAGTGTCAGCAATCAGTGGTACGTAAGCACCCTCTGCTGTTGTACCATCATGTTTGTGACCCGTACTTGCATTAAATGCGGCAAGTATTTGATCAAACTCCGCATTAACTGGTGCAGCTTTAATAATAGCATTAGCAATAATATCTGCTACGGATTGTCTTGTATAACCTGCCATTTTATAACCTATCTCCTACTCCAAATGTAACCACAAGACCTTGTATACTGTGTGATGCATTTGCGTCATTTGTAACAAATCTGAATGAAGCAGACTTGCCTGAACCTGAAACGTTAGTACGTTGCACTGGTGATGGATTACCATCATAAATTGCGGTGGCGTCATACTCAGCTTCGTTAAAGTATGCTGCAGCACCTTCTGTTGTTAATGTAAAGTTTGTAGGAGATAGAACGTCAGAGTCATCGTAATCATACAAAGCTGACATAATAATACTGTTATCTCCTTCAGAACGCATATACGTTGCTATGGTATAAAATATCTTTCGTTGTTCTGGATCTTGCATGTGGTAGAAAGGAGTCTGAAAAAGACTGAATATATTATCTCCGTCAAAGTCATTACCTTGTTCTTGCCTATGAACCTTACCAGAAGAATCTCCATGTAAGATAAATTCATTTTGACCTATATAACCACTGTCCGAACATGTAGCTGTGATACCCAGCATTTGACTGTATTCAAACTGCAGTCCATTTGGTGTTAATCTAAAACCACCAATAATACCCTGTGTATCTGAACCCGCAAAGAAATACCTAAACTGCGTCTTTTGTCGTATGACTACGGAGTTTAATCCTTCAAGATCAATATCAAAAATAATGTCAGTAAAAATAGACTGAATGTCTTTTGATACCGTTTCAAGATTAACATCTCCAATCTTATCCGTACCAGATATAGGACGTAAGCCATCTTGTGATAAGAAGAGTAGATCACCACCTATTTCAATAACACTATCAGAAGCAAGGCATCCTAAGTCATCTGTAACTTCTTGCAATGTAAAGTTAGAAATATTATCGCCAATAAGTTTTCTAATATTATTTGTACCAAAGATGTACAAAACATCACGAAAAGATTTGATAGCTACGACAGGGAACCCTACGTTTATAACTCCACCACCACTGGCAGGAGAAAAATCTGTTTCATCGTAAGGCGCACTAAAATACACATTTGTATTTTCGTTAGGGTCACCTGCTAGAAACATATGGTTTTTAAACACATGAGAAAACTTAGGATCGTCAGGTGCATTAGTGTGTGTAATCTGAGTATAGGTTGTACCATCATATGTAGCTGCAGGATTTACACCATCGGTAAGAATAATTTTAGGGCTTCCCCAGTTATACTTGGTAAAACGTACCTTGGTTACACCTGTCATAGTAGGGGAGCCAGAAGTAGTTACTGCAACCCAAGCATCTGTGGTATCATTCCAATAGTGTAGATAGTTATTACCACTAGAAGGTTTACGGCAAGCTAATATACCATCGTTAATACCATTAGCTACACATACGCCTAGAACATTTCCCGTACCTGTAATCGTACCGTAGTCGTTTCTAAAACCACTAATTCTCCTGTAACCACCAGTAACAGCAGGTTCATAGTTGATAAGACTCACTGCTGATCCTGGTTGTGTTTCACCTTGTGATAACACATCTCGGCTAGTGTTAAGACCGCCCTGACAGAATACTTTAAAGGATGCTAGATTTTCAGCCATTATACAATACTGCTAATAGTGTTACTAAAAGATTTATTTCTTTGAACTACTGTAGACCTAATATCTAGTGGGTCATCCATAAGTATACGTCTCATAGAACGAATACCAGTATCAAAGTTTTGTTGGTGTATAGCTGCACTCTGATCGTTAGATCTAAACCTCATCATATACATCATAGCACCGTCAACAATTACGTGATTAAACCTATCAGGTATAACGCAACTATCGTTGTAGTTAGTTAGGTCAGAAGGAAATTTCCAATACACATATTCTATTTCATATGCATTATCTGGGACAGGTGTTAAACCAAATTTACTTTCATAGGTTTGATAAACACGTTGAGGTGCAGATATACCAGAGCCTGAATCAGCTTGGTCATCAAGTCCACGATACCTTTGTGTATACTCTTCAAAGGATACTGTAGGTAAAAAGCTGGGAGTGTTGCTTGTAGAACTTAGTTGTTTAATATAAAAAGTATCCCAATCAACACTGGCAAAGTCAGCAGGAAAATCATAAAGTCTTGTTCCTGCAGTTAATGTTTGAATATATGTAACTTTAAGAAAAGGCCACTCTTGGCCTGTCTGTAGGATATTTCTAATGGAGTTGTTAATAGCATCTTTAGCAAGAGCTTGTACATTACGTACTGAATCAAAGCCATCACCAGACGTAGTCAGTGTAACTTCGTTAAGTCTGCGTAATAGTTGATTAGTTAAAGTAACATAAGTTGCCATTACAAAAATCCTTCAGATAGCCTAAAGGGGCCAGTGACCCAGCCCCTCTAGTTTAGTTCAGTTAAACTTGATCACGTGCAACTTCTGCTGCACCTTTTCCATCAACGTCCATTACCAAAGCCCAGACACGCAGTTTACCTGCAGTAGCTGTACCTGTCAATGTGTCAACAGTTAGGTCAAGTGTATCCTCTGCACCAACATATGCTACTCCTGGAATTGATGGAGCAACATCCCCTGCTGATTTAGAAGCCATTGCATAACCTGCAACGAACTCGTCATCATCAAGGCCTGTACCAATGTCGAAAGTCAGAGCAGTAGCACCTGCAAGTGCTTCTGTAACTTCAACACCAGCAGCTAGGATAACTGTCTGTGCAGGGAAAGTAGCAACTGTGTTTGCACCAGATGCTAGATCTGTTGCATTAAGTTCTACTGAGATTGTACGCATTCCGTTAGGTGTCATAATTCAATCTCCCCTTATGCCAAGTTGTATTTAGCTGTAGTGATTGCTTCTGGACGAAGAATCTTACGGCCATATAGATGCATACCACGGACAATGTCTGCAAATGAGTCAGGGTCACGGTATGTTTCTGTTTTGTTGATTTGCTCCGCAGTTGCAACAGCAGAATCGTGGCCAGCAACAATAACACCAAAGTTATCGTTTCGGTTATCTGTACCTGTTGTTGCAGGACCAGTACCAACTGATGGCAGGTTGCTTGAACTATATACACGGAAACCGTGGAAGTTGTTCAAAACTAGACCATTACGTAGGCCACCTGATTCACCGTAGTCGGCGTTTAGGAAGCGTGAATCTTCGTCACGAAGAACTTCCATAAATACTGGGTCAACAACGATCCATCTACCTTGTGTATCAACTTGTTGTTGATCAAGTAGACGACCCATACGAGCCACCATCATTGCTGGTGAAATCGTAGCTGTTGGCAGTGCTGTCGCACCTGGTAGACGAGCTGCAACTGGGATTGAGTGGTCACCTGCAGAAGCAGTTGTGATGTTACCAAAGTCACCCTTTGTTAGCTTCATTGAAGAAAGCAATTCGTCTGAACCTGCAGTATCAACTGCTTTGGTACCGTTTACAGTGTCGTTGACAGTGTCAGCTGCAGTATGCAGTGTAGACTGTTTGTAACCTGATAGGTAACCTAGAACTTCTTGGTCATGCTGGTCAGCCAAGCGGTATGCCGCACGGTTGGTAGCAAGGTCCATGAAGTTTACGTGTGAGTGAGCTTCCTCGATATCATCGACTTTGAAAGCAAAGTAATTGCTTTTGTCGACGACTAGAGAGAAGTCTTCATCGTCCAAGTCTTGTGCTGTGATCTGTGTGCCACGAGCATAAGAGCTGACCGAAATCTCAGGTTCTTTGATGATACGAACTGTATCACCTTGAGCACTGATCTCACCGAAATAATCAGAGTTAGTGATATCACCAACAACTGTAGACTTGCGGAAAGCAAGCTGTACTTTTTTGGAATAGATGACGCTGGAGAAGTTGCCGTTAGGCAAGTTTCCGTAGCCACCTGCGGTTGTAAAAGCCATGATAAAATCCTCCATGATATTTGGCTTGTTAAGCTAAACACCTTAAAGAGGCTGTACGTTTTCTAGGGTGCAGATAGTATACAGTTGCGCTACCGTATGCTTACTGGGCCTATACTTGAACAGGTAGTTCTTTTTAGTTTTAGACTTTTTATGAAATTTGGCTGAGACAAAAGGTAGTCACGAGGGGGCTTTTGTCTCTATGCCTATAGTTATACTGTTGATTAAGTGTTTGTCAACAGCTTATCTAGCTTTGCCAGATACATCGTAAACAAATTTACCCGAACGGATAGCTTTGTTGATTTCCTCGGACCTAGCTTCAAACTCTTTGTCTGACATTTTAGCTACATCTGATTCACGAATAGTGTCACTTGCATCATCTACATCTACATCTGTCTTACTACGACGAGTAACTGTAGAAGCTGCATCTTTAGCCTTAGCTTTCTTTGCAGTTTTAGTAAGGCCTTTATCTACTTTGTACAAATCAATAACACGTACTACTGACGCAGGGTCATCTGAGTTTTCGTACAGTGCATCTTGTACCCACTTAGGCTGTTCATTAGCCCAGTTATGAAAGTCATCAGAAGCACGTAGATCGTCAAAGTCTTCGTGTGATTTACGAATAGCATTCTCAGCTTTAACTCGTTCTGCTTCTGTTTGTGCTTTATCTAGCTCTTGAAGTCTGGCATCTGCTTTGCTAAACATTTCTTGAGCTTTCTTAGCAGCAATAGTCTCTACGATACCAGCTACGTCTGGATATTGCTTTGCCCATTCCTCAATATCTTCATCCGACTTGGGTGGAGCAATAGCTTCTTTTTTCATGCGTTTTTCAAAGGCTTCGAACTTCTCGTTCCACTCCTTTTCTTTTTCCTGCATGTGGCGTCTTAGATCGCCGTAACGTTTTTTGAAACTTCTTTCTTCTGGAGATAACGTTGCTTCTTCAACTTCTGTATCGGCCTCTTCCGTTTTGGTAACTTCTTCTTCTGCTTCAGATTCACCACGTTGTTCGGCTTCAAGTCGTTTAATCTCCTCTTCTTCCTCTTCAATACGCTTACGCTTTTTCTCGTAGTTATAACCTCGATCAACAAATCCTGCTGTTTTTGGTGTTTCTACTTCTGCTAGTTCAGGCATTTACATTCTCCTTATATTGGGGCCAGCCGTAGCTGGGTAGCCTTATTTCTTTTTCTTTTTGCCTTTGGCCATTAGGCCACCTTTATCGAATCCAACTTGACCCGATGTATTTTTACCAGATTGTATATCTTTTACTTTAGCCGTAGTTCTTTCAAGATTTTTAGTAGTGTCTTTTATGGTGTCAGATGTCTGTTTATCCATAATAGCTTTTGTTTCTGCAATAGACTTGTCAGTTACAACAGTTGGGAATGGATCGTCATCACCCCCTCCAGAAGGCTTTTTAAGTCCTTCATACTCTGAAACAGCTTTCTTTGCCGCCGTTTGTTCAAGGGTAGGTTTAGTTGCAACAGGTGGTTTAGGTGTTACCCCTGCTTCTATTGCCTTATCAATGTTTTCGAAACCATTTTTCTTAGCCCAAGCATTACCTTTTTGCTTACCTGTAGCAAAGATATCATCTAGGAAATCTAGAATACCTGGACCATCTTTAATAATATCTGCAACTTGTGTATCAATCTTACCAGCAAGTTTATCAAGACCTTGTGCTTTAGCAATAAGTGATGCAGCACGTAAGTCAGAGATTGCTTGTAGTCCACCACCTCTTAATGCTCCACCTGCGGCTGTAGCAAGACCAGCCATAGGTCCAGCTAACATAGTAGCACTTAATGTTTGCATATCTAGATTAGACTTAGACGGATCGTACTCAATACCTGCAATAAACTTTTCAATACCTGCTTGACTGTTAAAGTCTGCTGAATTTAACCAATCCTCATAAGCAGGTTTAGATTCTCCAGGGGGTTTTGGAGGTGGTCCACCATTATCATTACTAGATGTAATTGCTACAGGCATTTCTGTAGTGTAGCCTTGAGCTATAAGTTGATCATATCTAGCCTGATCTGCAGGAAGAGTTAACATTACAACTTGAGAAGAGTCTGTAAGATAGTTAGGACCATACAAAGTCACACTAGTAGTTTCTTCTTCTGGTACAGGTTCTACTGCAGTTTCCGATTGAAAAATTGTAGAACCTAATGGAAACCCTGTAAATGCTGCATTCTGAGCTTGTTGACCTGCTGCATAAAAGCCTTGTTCAGCTTGTTGCTGTGGAGTTGTAACAACACTAGAGCTGTTATAGCCTCTTACTTCACCACCTGATGCCATACCTGTTGTAGGATTACCGATAGCTGGATTAGGTGGGCTGTACAGGTCTTGCTGTTGTTTGTACATATTAACAACACCACCTTCAGCCATACCCATCATCTCTTGGATAGCAGCCATCTCCTCTGGACTAAGGTCTCCTTCATTCATAGGACCACCAGCAGGAACAGGTTCACCACCAATTCTACCACGAGATTCCATATCTTGCAAGCCCATTTTTGCATTATCTCGTAGATCCTCAAAGAATTTTACACCGTAGTATCTGACGACATCAGCAGGAACTACGTACTCCCCTTCAGATAACTGTGCAGGAATATCATCACGTACTTCCTTAGCTGTAGATCCTGGGGGTACTTCGTTACCTGACACAGGGTCTCTCATCATTCCATCGTCACGAAGACCACCGTCCTCGAATGCAAAACTCATTTGTTGATTCATGTCTACTGTGCCTCCTTCGGCAAATTGTCTTGGCTTATCTACCTGAAACTGCTCTCTTAGTTTTGAGATATCAATGATTATACCTTTACGGTTAACTGGTTCGGTTTTTGTTTTTGGTTGTTGAACAGGAGCATTTTGATCAGGTACATCATCAAAAAACCCTTCAGGCAGATCAAAGAACTGATTACCCTCTTCTACAGTAAAGAGGTCATCATCGTCTATCGCAGCATCGTCTGCAGCATTAGCTGCCACTGCATTAGGATTGTCATTAACCATATCCTCAAAACCCATATCAATTAGGTGTTGTTGGGCGGCGGTTCTAGTAGGTTGGTTTTTTTCATTCTTATAAGGTAGTTCTATATCTCTGTGTATAGTTACAGGATAGTTCTTTTCTAAATCTTTTAAGGCTTTATCTAAGTCTGTAACATAGGTTCTGTAAAATCTGTCACCTTTGTCTGAAGGGTCGATAGTTCTTCTTCTAGCCTCTGCTATCTTACTTGCAGGTGGGATAACAATCTTATCTACACCTTCTTGGTCAGCTTTAGCAATAAGTAGTTTTAATGCTTCTTCAACAGTCTGTTTGTTTTTTCTTACTGGGGGTAATGCAGTGTTTGTTTCATCTCCAAGTAATCTTTGATCTTTTTTAATTTCAAGAAATCTTTCGTATAAACCATTAACAAAAGCACCATCAACTGCATCTTTGTCTAATTTTCTATCCGTTATTTCTTTGTCTATAACATCATAGTATTTACCTAGCTCTTCGTCGTATGCATCTGCCAGATCATCATAGTTAAGCCCAAATTGTTTTGCATACCCATCAAAATCTTCTAAAAACTCATCATAAGCTGGGGAGTCTACATCTACAACATACATTGGATTATTTGAAAGGGGGTCTTGAGATTTTACAATTATGCTGTCATAAACTTTATTGTTTGGACCTACAAATGATACACCCTCAAAATCATTTATTGACCTAGTCCTATTAGCACCTTCCCGCAAATCATTAAGTATTTGGTGAATATGGCTAGAGTTTACCCCTTGTTTATCTATGTAATCTTTAATTTCTTCAAACTCTACAAGCCTAGAGTCTTCTACAGTACCCCTTTCTGGTGAGTAAAGTTCGTCTATGAAGTCTCTTTTTCTTCGGTCCTTATATTGGGGGTGGTTTAAGACCCCTGTTTTAAATGGGAGTTGCAACCTTACAGGTTCTTCGGGCATTGCTACACCCTTACTTTCAAGACTCTTAACCAAACTTTTAAGTTCATTAGTTATATCACCATAAGCTTCTTGAAAAGTAACTGGTGAACCAGTCATAGTTTCACTTGTAGCTCTGTCAAAAGCAACGTCAAAAGAGTTTTTAGGTTTTCTATAACCTTTCTGCAAAAGGTCTGATTGTATTTCTTCTACTAATAAGTAAGGTCGATCTTTACCGACAATACTTTTAAACTCTGGACTTAAAGTTTTATCAACATTAAAACCAACCATAGGGTCTATAAAACTACCCCTAACGTGAGCTGTCGTACTTGCATCAAAGTGCTGGGAATTAGCTTTAAAAGTATTGCCCGATGTACGGGATAAGATAGGTATTGAGAAATAAGAAGTGTCTTCTGGATATCTAGGGTATCCTGTAAAACCTACCTGAGATTGACGTTGATACCCTCCAAACGCAGGGCTAGCACCTAAATCTGCAAGGGTGTAGTATAAAGATTCTGGTAACCCTTTAGGACTTTTAGTTACAGCATCTAAAAGTTCTTCTCTAGTATATCGTTTGTCTCTGTCTACAAGCCCTTCTTTGTAAGAACTTGGAGGAATAGATTCAGAATCCTTTTCAAGTAATCTTAAAAACTCTGCTCCTGTCATACCTTTACTAGGAAAAGAGTTAGTCATTGTAAGCTTACGTGTAAACTCTGCAATAGGCTCTCTAAATTTTACAATGCCATCTTTTGTTTCGTAAATCCCGTCAGGGTCAAATACCGACTCATCTTTAGGTATATACGTAGGTGGGTTCTGTCCAGTAAACCCTGCACTAAGAGATTGAGTTGTAGCTCTATTTGTAGGTGTCGCAGATAGAAACTCCCTGTCACCAGAAAGCATAGCTTTAGTTTGACCTACAACATCTGCTTTAAGACCACTTGGAATTGCAGCACCAGCTACAGTAGTTGTAACCTTAGCTGCAGGTACAAGCTCTAGTGCAGTAAGTGCATCACCTAGTACAGCTTCTCTAGCTTGGTTTACTTGTTCGTCAGTAGCTTGTTCGTATGATACATTATACATACGTTGAAGTCTAATGTTTAAATCTTCAGAGCCAAGTCTAGTTACACTATCTTTAATCTCATTAACTACTTGTTTAGTAGTCTCTACTGGGGCTTGTACAAATTCTTTAGTACCTTCGTACACACCAACAGCTGCATCTTTTAGAAACTTAATCTCGTCTTCATTAATAGCTTTACCAAGTTTTTCACCAAAGGATTCATACTCGTTGTCTAAACCTAAAATGTTATCGACAATAAGCTCACCCCAGCTTAGACCTTTAGCTTCTGTCAGACCGCCTTCATCAAAACCAGATGTTAGTCTATTAGTTCCCTGTATTGGATCAGAGGACTGCTCCATGAAAGCATTAAAGTCAAAAGCCTGAGCTTCATTGTTTAGAAACTTATTAAAGTCTGGATTAACTTTTGCTAATTCTTTAGTAAACTCGTAGTCAATGTCATTGTACTGTATTCTTCTTACGCCAAGAATGTGAGACTTATCAAAAGACTTCATGCTTATAGCAGCACCACCGCCTTGCTCACCACCTAGAACTCCAATGTAGTTGCTTCCAGGTTTGTTGACATCAAGACGATCTCCTGCATAGAATGTTGCATGGTCACCACGTCCATTACGTTTACCCCGTGTTGGGTCTAGAGTTAGAGTTCCATCAGGTAACTTAGGGAAGTCAAAGATAACAATATCACCCTCTTGAATATCTTCTATATCAACAGGGGTACCATACTTCATGTAAGCGTCAGCTCTTACCCTACCATATCTTGCTTCTGATTCTGGTTTTGCACCTGGATTTAAGGGATCAGCACCAATGCTGTCTAGCATATCAGAAACAAAAGTTGTGCAGTAATAAAATGCGTCTAAGTCACCATCAAACTCTTTACCCAAAACTCTTGAGATCATACCTCTGATAGCACCACGGCCCTCTGGAGTAACTTTACTAACTTTTACTTCATAGTCTTCTTCTGCACCACCTATCAGTGACTTATCTATAGCTTTTTGTACAGGGCTTTGTTGTTTAATAGGTGGAGGGCTACTTACATATTCTTGAGCTTTATCCATTACCTCTTTGGTAATACCAGTCTTTAAAACCTCTGTAGGAGCTACAGGGTCTCCTTCAGGCTGAAGCATTCTTTCAGTTTGCTCTGATACACCAAATCCTTCTGGTCTAAGCATTGGTTTAGGAGAGCTATCTCTTTTAGCCATTTATATCTTCCCTGAGTCTTAACATGGATCTTAACGCACGGATTTCACCTTGAGCACGATATAGTTCTTCTACATCGTTTATCTGCTCAAGGCGTCTATGTACTTTATCTATTCGGTTTCCAACTTCTTCCAGAAAGGGATTGTACAATTCTGGATTGTTCACAAAAGGTTTCAAAGTATTATTCACTACGAGTTTCATTGCATTTGTTGATCACCAGTATTGCCTGAGAAGCCCTGTTCTCCTGGCTGAGGTGCTGTTCCAGTTCCTATGGTGCCACCCCCACTACCTTGGGTATCCTGTACCTGTGCGCCAGCAGGAGCGTTCTGTGGGCCTCCTGGCTGTGGAGCACCTGCTGGTGGAGCTGGTGGTGGGTTTTCTGCTTGGAACTGTTTGAGTATTTCTGCTTGAGCTGCTGCTTCTGCCATGTTATTGCCAACCTTATCAGGATCAAGGTCCATAGACTTAGCAATCTCACGAACAATATAATCCATTCTGGCAAAAGGTGCAAGTGCTGGATTAGCTACAACCTGCATAAATTGCATCAAGCGTTGGCTACGTACTTCGTTAGCCATTAAGCTTTCTGTACCACGAGCTTTAACTTCTAGATCACCTTTGATTTCCTTATCGTAATCAAACTGCATGTTAAAGTTAAAGAATGCTTTGCCCAGTGGTGCTAG
>Ga0208793_1001260_pt1 | contig 15048 bp, 20 predicted proteins | sample 17_taG_FD_184092 | JGI IMG/M metagenome (GOLD analysis project Ga0208793, IMG submission 184092) | Marine viral communities from the Subarctic Pacific Ocean - 17_ETSP_OMZ_AT15314 metaG (SPAdes) (version 2) | ecosystem: Environmental > Aquatic > Marine > Oceanic | place: Pacific Ocean | collected...
AGATTTAAATGGTTCTGCTACAGAATCTTTTAGTGCTGTAACTGCTTCGTCATCAACTAACAATACACAAGTAGCTACTACAGCTTATGTGACTACAGCAATAGCTGCTAATGTTGCTTATCCCGTAGGTTCTATATTTACTACAACAGTTGCTTATGCCAATTCAGCAGCAGTAGTTGCAGTAATAGGTGGAACTACTTGGACAGCCTTTGGTGCTGGTAAAGTTTTAGTAGGTGTAGATACTGGCGATTCAGATTTTAATACAGTAGAAGAAACAGGTGGAGCAAAGACTGATTCTCATACATTGACTACTGATGAAATGCCAGCTCATAATCACGATAATGGTTCTTATGACCGACTTTTAAGACATACAGGAAACAATACAGCAGTAAGTGGAGATTCGTCTCCAGGTGAGCCTGATGTTTTTTCATCTAGTACGATTGCATCGGCTGGTGGTGGTTCAGCACACGAACACGATATAGTACAACCATACATTACTGTATATTTTTGGAAGAGAACGGCATGATGATAATAAATAGAGGAGAGAGATAATATGTGGGGTCAAATAATAGGCGGATTAATATCAGGAGCAGCTACTAGAAAAGCAAGTAAAAATAATCTATCCGCTCAGAGAGAAGCAGCAGATTTGGCTTACAAAAGGTCGATGCCTTGGTCTACTTCTGGCATGTTTGGAGGTGTTACTTTTGATGAAGAAGGTAAAACTGTAGATATTGGACTAGCTCCAGAATTACAAAAGGAATATGATATTGCTTTAGCAGGGGCTGAGAAACAAAGACAATATATATCTGATATAGAAGCAGACCCAATGGCATCAGGTAAGAAGTTTTATGAAATGCAGAAAGCTATTTATGCTCCAGAACAAGAAGCAGAAAGACTAGCTATGGAGAATAGATTACTTGGCCAAGGTATGTTAGGTTCTTCTGGTGGTGCTGGTCAGATGGGTGGTTTATTACAAGCTCAAGCTGTTAGAGATTTAGAAGCACAATATCAAGGATTAGCTCAAGCACAATCTATGATTGATACTTATAGAGGAAGAGCCTCTCAGGACTTAAGTACAGCTGGAACGATAGGACAACTACCTTTATCTTATGCGGATGTAGGATTAGGCACAGGTAAGGTATTATCTGGTGGAGCTACTAAAGGTGGTGAGATGATTTCAGGGGCTGGGAAAACAGGAGCTAAAGCTCTAAGTGCATGGGGTTCAGGATTTGGTACTTCTATAGCAGATGCTTGGAAGAAAGCACCTACAAGTACTGGAGGAGCACCTTCTTCTCCTAGGTTAAATAACCCTTATAAATAACCCTTATATTTAGGAGATAGAAAATGTCAGGAATGTTAGGATATATAGATTTATCAGATGACGCTAGAGCTGCTGGAAGTATGTTAGGGGCTGGAGCTGTAAAAGCTTTTGGATATGAAACTAAACAAGATGCTTTACAAAGAATATGGGAAAATACTGACTGGGAAGATGAGGAAAAAGCTCAAGTTGCTCTTAGTGAAATTAGAAAGATAGACCCTAATGTATGGGCTGAAGCTAATAAACAACACATAGCTGCTGAAACTGATAGATTGAACTTAGTATCTATGAAGAATTTACCTCAGTTAGAAGCTGAGTGGAGATTAAAAGGTAAAGAGCTTCATACATCTACTTTCGCTCAACAATATTTACCGGGAGCACCTGCTAATATTAAAACTAGAGCAGATATGGTAAAATATTTAGTTGGTTTAGTAAGAGATGATACTATAAAAAATACAGAGAAAAATGATTATTTAAAATCTTATAATTCTTTTATTAAGACAACAGAAGAAAGCTTCTATAAGGCTAATAAATATAAGGATTTTAATAATAATAAAGGAGGTAAATCCTCTAGCTCTATAAATTGGGATGGTGCTGGTTCTAAAGATAAAGCAAAGAAAATAGCTTCTAAAAATATGGACACATATGTAGAAGAGACTCATCCAGACTCAAGTAAAGTAGGACTACAATGGGAGAAGAATAAAATTCATAGAGAGATAGGAGATTTAGGAACGCAAGTTAGTCCTAATCCCGCTGTTCAATATTCTAATAGTTTTCCTGATTCATTAATATCGATGCCGGGAGTAGATGCTACATTCGGAACAGCTAATGATGCGATAACTACCACATTAAATGGAATAGTAGGTCTTATTGGTGATGGTATTAATCTTTTTACTGGAACTGTTGAAGGGGATAAATTAAGGGAAATAGCACAAGATGCTTCTGATTGGTATATACAAGGTAGAGGCCATGCTTATTTTCAATTACATCCTGAAGACTTAGAGAAAGCTAAAAAGGACCCTCTCGGTTTTTATAAATCCTTATCTAAAAAAAGGAAATAAAATAAATGTTTGACCCTCTTGATAGAAAATGGCTTTATAATCCTGAAGCATTAAAAGCACAAAAAGCTTTAGAAGCAGAAAGGTATAGTAATCAAAGTAATCAAAATACTTTTGGAGCTGGTTTTGCTGGAGGACAAGATTTATCTACTGATGTAGGGAGGCAAGCTTGGGCTACGTCAGGTTTATTTGGTTTATTATTAAGTAAATTATATAGTGATGAAGAACAGAAAGAATGGTTTGTTCAAAGAAATGCTATCAATTATGAGTATACTGAACTAGAAAGAATGATAGAAGCATATCGAAAGATAGGAGAAACTAGAGATTTTAGTCAGGAAGAAGTTGCTGAAATTGAAGAGATGATTGCAAGGAAGAATTTATTAAAGGAAGATTTAGAGTTTGTCTATGATAATTTTGATGGTAACTTAGATGCTCCTATGGATGAAGATGGTAAATCTTTTACAGATAGATGGGGTTTAGAAGCTGATGAAGAGCAAGGTTTATTAGACTTACTTAAAGTTTTTAAAGATAATCCTTCTTATGCTGGAGGTGTAATTACCGCAGAAGTAATTAAAGATTTACCACTCTTAGGTATTGCTGGTCTTATCGGTAAAGCAGATAAAAGTCTTTCAGTAGGTCAGATAATAGCTAAGATTAATAAAAAACTAGGTAAGATTCAGTCTAAAACTACTAGAGGATTAGCCTCTTTTGGAACAGGTGTAGGTTCAGGTACGGCAATAGGAGCTGGTTATGAAGCTGCTTATTCTGCATTAGAACAAGGAGAAGTTAAAGGTGAAGAAACTTGGTTAGGTGCACAATTTGGTGGTGCTTTTGGTATACTAAGTGGTCTTGGTTTTATACATGGTAGTGGTAAATATGCTAAAGCTGCATCCAATCTAGCTGAAGGAACTAGTATAGTAACTCCACCTAATAAAGCTATAGATAATATTAGAAAAGCTTTTAAAGAAGAAGATGATGTTAAGATATCTGAACAAGCTAATGAAGTATCTATCCTTAATGATTATGAACAAGAAATAAAAATTATAGCAGGTAGTAAAGGTGATGAAGCTCCTGCATTAATTAGTACAGTAGAGAACGGTAGAATTAGTACAGTTCTTAATGAAGTAGCTTTAAGAGCTGAACATGAAGAAGTTAAAGCTCGTATTAAAAAAGACCCTAAAACACCAAGAGTAGAAGCTACTCTAACTAATCCTGATGCCTATAAAGCGATGAGAATAGCTCAAGAGAAAGCTAGACTTGTTATTAGAATGAATAACGAAAAAGCAGGTATAGATGCTACTCCTGAAAAAGTAGAAGAGGAAGCTTATAGAATAGCTTTAGAAGAATTAAATAGAGTAGATAGAGAGTTTGTAGGCCCTACTAGACCAGAACAAATAAATGAAGCTACTCAGTTACCTCCTAGAACACCAGAAGAACAAGCTGTATTGGAAGCACAAAAGATAGCTAAGAATAGAATGGATGGAGAAGAACCAGCTCCTGAAGTTCCTTCTAAACCTAGTCGTTTAATGCAGACTATAGAGAAGTATCCTAAAAGTATGTTAGCAGCTGGAGCTGGCTTAGGTTATGCCTTATCTGATGAAGAAGCAGGTAGAGGATATGGAGCTTTGTTAGGTGCTGGTGCTGTTTTCTTAGGACCTAAGGTTGGTAGACTTGTAACAACTAAAAGTTTAAAAGCTGCTACTATAAAAGCTAAAGTAGCTTTATCTCAAAGTATAGAAGCTTTCTCTGTTCAATCTAAAAAGTTTGAATATGAAATGCAATTAGTTATTGATGAGATAAATGAAGTATTCCCAGACGGAAAAGGTGCTGTACTTATTGATGCTATAGAAGACCCTTCTATTAAGTTCGCTAAAGGAAGTAGAGAGTTAGAAGTTCAACGTAAGGTAGAAACTCTATTAGATATGATAGGTAAGGAAGCCGTAGGTATAGGATTAATAAGACCTAAAGGTTCTATAACCAGAACTAAGTTTGGTCAGCTGAATGATGAGGGAATTGGAGCTATGTTAAATAACTACTTCCCTCATATGTTTAAGAGAGAAATGTCTGATAAAGAAATTCAAGAGTTAGTTAATACTTACTTAAGAGAAACTAAGAATATTAAAGAAAGAACTTTAAAAAAGACGATAGCTTGGATAAATGAAAACAAAAAGGATAGAGATATTATCACAGACCCAGCCCATGCTTTATCTTTATATACTCAAGCAATGACTAGAACTATATATGCTAAGAATTTAATTAATTCTTTATTAGATTTAAGTGTAAATGCTACAAATGTAAGACATCTCCCTGCTTTAATGCACAGAGATGTATATAATAATTTAAGAAAAACAGAGGCTAAACATGGTGGTATAAATGACCAAGAAGCTTTACATTATATGGAGTTTGAACATCCTACATTAAAAGATTATGTGGCCCATAGTGATATACATCCTTTAATTAATGACCAATTTGCTTTATTGAGGAGAGGTGGAGTAGGTGAGGTTATGGAAGGTATTCTCAAATTAAATAATGGACTTAAAAGAATATTTGTATTTGGTTCTTTATTCCATGCTCAAGCTTTAATGTTATCAGCTGCTTATTCTTTAGGAGCTAAAGGCCTTACTGGTAAACCTTTAGGTGGGAAGATAAAAGTTAGAGATAAAGATGGTAAACCTATGAAAGATTCTAATGGGGATAATATTTATAGACAAGGTGACTTCTCAGACCTAAAGATAGGTTCAATGGAATTTAAAGAATTAGCTATGGAAGCCATACATGATGGATTACAGATTATTAATATTAAAAAAGCTGACCTTATAAACCCCGGCTTTCAAGTTGCTGAGAGAGTGTTTGAGAAACTAGGTTTTGTAGGTAAGAATATGAGTAAGGTATTCGAGAAGACGGATTACCTCACTTGGCAATATTTCCATGATAGATTTAAGTTAGCTACTTATATGCAAAAGAAAAAGGCTATATTAGATGATTTAAAAGCACAAAATATAGATACTAACAATGCCGACATACAACTAGAAGCTGGTAAATTAGCTGCTAGATTTGCTAATGACGCTTATGGTTCTTTAGATTGGAATGATTTTGCTACTAGATTATATAAATATGCTGAGAATAATCCAGACAAATTAAGAGGTATAGTAGCTGATAGAGTAGCTAGTATTCTACCTGTAGATAAAAGAAGGTGGTTAAACCTTGGTTTATTTGCTCCAGACTGGACTGTATCTAATATTAGAATTGTAGGAAACACATTTGTTTCTGGTTATAAATTGAGTAATCATTTAATTAAAGCTATTCATAGAGGAGATGATGCTGCTTGGAAATCTAAAGAAGGAAGAATGTTGTTGTCTGCTTTTAAAATGTATGCTGGTTATTCAGCTAGAGCTGCTATGATAACTTCAGGAATGTGGTGGGGTATATCTGAAATCAATGATGCTTTATTTGATGATGCTCCAAAAGCTTCTATGGATAACTTATTTGATTTTTGGTTTGGAGAAGCCTCTGGAAAACTTCAATTAGGCGGAGGAGAATCTATGGTTATCTCAAAACAAATTGCTGAACCTATTCATTGGGTTCAACATTGGAATCATACTTTATTAAATAAATCTTCTATTATACCTAAGACTGTTATAGAAGGTATGTTTAATAAACAATGGTTCTCAATGAAGAAAGGATTCCCTATGGGTCCTGAAATCATTGATTCGGAAGGAGTAAATCATACTCCTCAATGGATATTAGGTAAGGCTGTTCCTATAGTAACTAAGCCTTTATTTGATTCCAAACTAAGTTGGGGTGAAAGACTCGAGAGAACATTCTCTGGTTTCTTTGGTTTCCCTCAGTATACCCAGAAGGGAAACTATAATTAATTTAAAACGGAGAATTTAAAATGGCAAAAGGAAATCCACTATATAAAAGTCAAGAGTCAATGGATGAGCAATTCAAAAGAGAATATGCTGAAGTAGTAACTAGGAAAAGAAGTATTCAACAATTCTTAGAAGACTGGAGTATGACTGAACAAGAGCTTAACACTCTTCTAGATGAGAGACCTGATTTATTAGAGCAAGCAAAAGATATTACACCTGATGGAGAAGAGATTGGTGAAAGTACTCCAGAAGTTGATGAAGAAGTTGATGAAGAAGTTGATGAAGAAGTTGATGAAGAAGTTGATGAAGATAATGTTGACTTTACATTACTTGATGACCCTGAAGCTTTAGCTGCTTCATTAGATGAATATGAAAAAGGAGGTCTCACTAAAGAGTTAATCCCTGGGGATTCCTTAATTGGAGATGCTGTTCTAAAAATTGCTGAAGAAACAGGTCTTCCTCCAGAATTAGCTATAATAGCTGCTACTATACTATCTAAAAATCCAAAGAATTTAACTAAGAAACTCGATGGAAAAGATAAAGGTATGTTTACCCCTAAACTTAAGAAGGATGGTACAGCTTTTAAAACTAGTAAGTCAGGTGAAGTTGTTGGTACATCAACTAAAGGTGGTCCAGCTGTTGCTGTAAGTAAACCTTCTGTTGCCTCTCAAACACTTTCTAAAACTGTCAGACAACACCCAGCTAAAACAGCTAAGGATAAAGTTAAATTAAAAGAAACTAAAAAGCTAGGTTTAACTGATAAGAATAAAAAAAGACTTACAACAGCAGGAGCTTTAGGTGGTTCAGCTGTTGTTATAGATAGAATGTTATCTGGTGATAGAAATAAAGATGGAGACCTTATACCAAAACCCCTACCAGAAGTTGAGGTTCCAGAAGTTAAGGTTCCAGAAGTTGAGGTTCCTAAAGAAGAAAGACCGGGATGGCATAAACAAGAAGGTACTAACTTCTGGACTGTTAATTCTGAATCACCTTATTGGGGAACTGAAGAAGGTGGAGACGAAGCTGAAGAGATTTGGGGTTCTAGGCCTAGTTGGGTTAAACAAAGGTAATTAAAAAATAAACCCAGACTTATCCAACCCTTGTATTTTATATTGAGATACAAGGTTATCTGTGGTTCTATTTAGACATCTTTGGAGGTAATGGTCGAAAGACTCTTTATAGTTCTTACCTCCAGAAGATGCTCTCTCTGCGTAATCTTCTGCTAACTTATAACTTATCTCCATCTTTGTTAATTTCAATTTGCTCATATTTTATCCTTGGGTTTGTTGAGTAATACTTCCTAGCTCTTATCATAGCTATTTGCTTATCGTTCTCATAGTAGACACCTTCTAATGAATCTAAGATAGCTTTACAATAGTTATCTATATCAGCATTATTATCACAGACTTTTCCATCAGAGGCTATGGTCTTCTTCTTTGACCAAGACTTTGGAATTGCAACGTAGAAATCTACTTTAACGTATAAGAGTTCTTTTGTAGGAATAAAATGTATATCTTTTAAGGCTATATTCATATCAGCTTTGAATGAAGTGTACTTCTTAGGGAAGTAGGTAGACCATCTTGTTACTCTAGGTCTACTAGCTGGTACTGGTAGCACTTGGAATGTTACTTTCATTTCCTTACCTCCTTATTATACATTATTTATCATCAAAGTAATCTACTATTTCGTAAACTTTTGGATAATTTTTAATTACAGTTAAGAACTTTGGTCCTGTTGAGTAAGCAAATACCTTTACATCTGGGAAACAATGTTTCTTATATACACAATAGCTACATTCCATAGCTAATTTCATGTTTCCAGACTTACCATCTGGTACTACTGGATGACATTGTATTGGCATTTCCTCTTCTTCTACCATCTCTTTAAGATATTCTATTCTATCTAGAATAGGTTCATCATATTTAAAGCTTTCTGTATGTACAGCAAGGTGTCCTTGGCCTTTATCTATAGCAAGCCAACCTCCTTCATCTTTATCTAATGATTTAGCATAAGCTTTAAGTTGGTCTATGTATCCAAAGGGGTCATTATCTCTTATAGTTCCCTCTTTAAACTTCTTAAATCCGAAGCTAGATGCTGTCTTAACGTCAATTAATACATCATCAATACAACAGTCCATTGAACCTTTTATACCATTTAATTCAGCTTTAGCTTGTTTATGTGTAACTGTATGTCCTGCTAGTTCAGCAAGTGCAAGTACTAATTCTTCAGTAGCATGACCATATAGGAACTTCATTAAGGTAGCTGGTGTCATTTTCTCTGACTCATATCCTTTATTTAAGAACCATAAGTATCTATCTTTCCTACCTAAGTTACTCATTCTTAAAGTACGTCTGTCTTCTCTCTTAGTTAAGACCTGTTGCTTTAATAATTGCTTCATAGACTCTCCAAAAGCTTCGATTATAGTGTCTTCATCTACCCAATCTGCTGCTTTTTTATCTTCTAACATCTTATAGATGTCATCTACTAGTGTATCTATTGTCTTCATATCTCTTCCTTAGTGGGTTTTTTCCCAACTGTTACCTATCTTATATTCAGCATCAAGAGGACAGTTTAATTTGAAGTGTTCTCCTGCCAACTTGATACAATCTACTGCCAATCTACCGAATCTCTCGGCTTGGTCTTCTCTTACTTCGGTTTGTATTTCATCGTGGATATTTCCTACGAATCTATACTTTAATTTGTATATTTTAGCATACTTATCTAATAAAATCAGAGCTTGCTTCATTACTAATGCACCTGCTCCTTGTAATAATGTGTTTAAAGCAGAGTGACTACTCCTAATATGTACTTTTCTACCATCTAAACCATTAATTACTCCAGATTCTGCCTTCTTTAGTACCTCTTCTCTTAGTTTTCCTAGCTTTGGTATAGAATTTAAGAAGTTTTCAGTAAGATTTAGTCCTTCTTTGTACCCTCCTCCTACTATTTGACCTACTTTTGCTGGTCCTGCTCCATATAAAAAGCCATAAATGAAAGTTTTAGCTTGGTCTCTGTTGTTTAAACCTGCTGCTTTCATGTTTGCTGTGTGAATATCACCTTCAATTACCTCTTTAGTGTAGCTTTCATCGTTCATATAGTGTGCTAACATCCTTAATTCTAATCCAGAGGCATCACATCCTACTAATTTGTATCCTTTTTCTACTTCAAATAAACTTCTACAGTCAGTTCCATACTCTGACTCTAAACCCCAGACTAATTCCCCTTGTTTATTCTTTTTAGAGGCTGGTACTTGTGCTAAATTTGGTTTTGAATGAGTCATTCTACCTGTAACTGCTCCATTACTATTGACAGTTCCTCTAATTCTATCATCCTTACTGTTATTTACAGCTTCCAACCATGAACTAACCATGGCTACCTTCTTCTGTATCATTATATACTTAGCAATAAGTTTCCCCTCAGGAAACTTTAGTCCTTGAAGTATCTCATCTGATACTATAGCTGTATCTTTCTCTGTAAACTTCTTAGGCTTCCATCCAAAATGCTTTAGTTGTCTTATGATTTGAGGTCTACTACCTAGATTAAAAGGTGGATAAGTAGTATGCCCCCATTCTCCTTCTTCATTAAAGCAAGCTCCTTTATCTAGTTGACTTTGGAATCTTTTAGAATACTCTAGCTTACTAAAGTTACCTTTGAAAGCTTTATCTAAAGGATGATTTAATTTATTCCAGACTGGTAAAGGAACAAATACTTTTCTTACTTCATCCTCTGCTATAAACATCTCTTGTTTCATATCAGCTAGTAAAGATATAGCTTTACCAGAGTTAAACTTCCAACCATTTTTACTTTGTATATTAATTATTCGAGCTACTTTGTATTCCATATCTAATGCTTCCTTAGATATGTTCTCATTACTTAATAAATCATAGATTCTGGATGTAACTTCTACATCTCTTACACAATACTCAAGCATCTCTGGTGTATATTTATCCCATTCATCATAGTCTCCCTTGGGGAAACCCATCTTAATTCCCCATGCTTTTAATGAATGGCCTTTATCTCTACTGGGGTTATGTAATCTACTTATTACTAATGTATCTTCTACATCTCCCCACCAGAAGAAGTCTAATAATTTCTTTAGTACTGGTAGGTCATATCCTATAATGTTATGACCTATAAGTACATCTGCTTTGATTTCCCCTAGCCATTGAGGGAACTGATGTATTGTATCTGGTGTCCAAGTCTTTTTAATCCAAGGTTTATCAACCACTTCAGCAGCTATACACCATATAACTGTTGGGTCTAGCCCATCTGTTTCTATATCAAAGACTACTTTAATCATAAGTTTTCTTCAGGCATCTCTGCTACTTCAATCAATCTCCCTGTCTTATTAACGTACTGAAGGTATCCAGTTACTCCTGTTTCTCCTGTATATCTATTCTTTAATACCCTTAATGTTGTAGTGTTCCTAACCAAAGGGTCATCTGATTGCTGGTTTCTTTCTAAAGCAATAACTATATTAGAGAGTTGAGCTATACCTTGGCTACCTCTTAAATGAGATAAGGATATTGCTCCTCCTTCTTCATGTGGTGTTCCTTGTTGTCTACTTAAATGACTAACTACAAAGAGTCCTATGTTTGTTTCAACCATAACCTCTCGTAGTTTAGTCATTAGAGAATCTAGACTTCTTCTTTCATCTCCTCTAACATCTCCAGAAGTTACTAGGTTTAAGTGGTCTAACACAATCCATTTAACTCCTTGTGCTTTAGCCATTAATCTTATTCTACTTACTATCTTATCTATAGATAGTTCTCTTCCATCATAGAGTGTTAAGCTTTCTCCATCTTCTCTTTTAAATAGTTTATCAAAAGCTTCTTCAGCTTTATCTTTAGGATATGTTTCTCTTATATCATCAAGGTGATAAGGAACATCACATTCTATTCCTATTAATCCATCTAAAGTTCTTTCAGTTGTTTCTTCTAGATGTATTATTCCTACCTTATCTGGTGTTGTAGATAGTAGATGATGTTCTAATTCTCTAACTACTGATGACTTACCCATACCAGTTCCTGATGTAAGAGTAACCATCTCACCTAATCTAAATCCTTTGGTCATTTTATTTAAACATACCCAAGGATAAGTTACTGATGTCTTCTGCGGTCTTGATACCCAAGTTGATTTTAGTTGTGTAGCTCCTATAATATCTGAGGGCATCCAGCTCTTAGCTCTCCACCAGCAGTTCTCTATATCCTTTACTAGTCCTGCTTGTAGCATATCAGATATATCTTTGTATCCTTCTGGATAAGACATTATCTTTATCTTCTCTGGTGAGAATAGTTCTATAGCTTTGTCTATAGCTACTTGACCTGCTTCATCTTTATCAAAAGCAAGAATGATAAAGTCAAAAGAATCTAAGAAGTCGTAGCTCCCTTGAATAGATTTCTCTACGCTTGAGGCTCCGTTCTTTAAAGAACATACAGGCCACTTACCATTGAAGACTTCAGCTAGAGATAAACAATCTATCTCTCCTTCAGTTAAAGTTATGTACTTACCTCCGCCTTCCCAAAGACATTCTCCAAATAGATTAGTTTCCTTGAAGTTACCTTCAGTTCTGAATTGTTTTGATTGTACTTCTCTTACTTTGTAGGCAACAATCCTACAAGCTTGGTCTGTATAGGGGTAATAATGTTTAGCTACCTGACCTTGGGAATTATATTCTACTCTTACCTTATACTTCTTAGCTATATCTTCAGAGATTCTTCTCTCAGGTATAGCAGCATAAGTTCCTTTAGGTGGTACTTCTTCATTAGTTGTGATACATCTCTTATAAGATGTAGATTGTGGCTTATCGTCAGAGTTCAAGTCTTCCCAGTATCCACAGTTTGGTGTAAAGCAATGTTTATTATCTTCATAGACAGCTAGATTATCCTTGCTCCCACATTTAGGGCAAGGTTCTTTCCTTATAAAGTCACTCATTTGAGTCTCCTAGTTTATTGTTTATATTTTAAATGGTTACTTATTCACACGACAGTAACCTTGCCGTTTATACTATCCAAGTTAATTGAAGACTTGGCACTAGTGAATTTAGTGATAGGAGTTAGAAAGGAGGGTTATCTTCAAAGAATGATTTGTCTCCAGAGTCTCCTCCTTCTCCCATTTCTTTAACTAATACTCTTTTAAAGTAGGGTATCATTCCATGTTGATGATGTTGTTTAGTAGTATATTCAATTCTTACTATTGAACCTGACGGTAGTTCATCTGTCCATGCTTCATTAGCATTAAGATGTACAGACACAGGGTAACGAGAAGTAAACTTACGGATAGGTTCACCTTCGTATTCTTTTATTTTAACACCTTCCTTAGATAATTTATTAGCACTATCCTTATCCAGTTTAATCTGAATAGAATACTTCTCAGTATCTTTAGCAGCTGGTCCATCTCCGAACCATTCTGTTTTAGTTAGGTGTGTATTGAAAATAGTAGTTCCTTCTATTAACATATTTTATTACTCCATTATTTATGGTTTATATTCTACTGGTTCATCTAAGAAATCAGTAGGCTCACTTTGATTATTAGCATAACAATCGCCATACCCATAATCAAATTCTGTTTTAACCCAGTCATCTTCAAACTCTTCTGGGTAATGTCCAGACTCACAGGCCATCCAACCTAACTGGTAAGCTCTGGACTTATTACTTAAGTACTCTTGCAAGTGTTCTCTTGTAACTTTCATAGTAACATTATAACATCAATGTAGTTTATTATCAACATTATTATATGAATTAATATAGTCTGCTTGAGTAGATATCATTGTTATAAGTTCATCATCTGTCATAGATTCTACTTGTTCTCTAGCTTCCTCAGACGAATCCGATTCAACTGCAATGATAACTTCTATTACTACCGGCACATCATGCAGGCTCATTTAGTTTCTTCCATAGCTGCTAACATTGCTTTGTGTATTCTTTCCTCATCAAACCCAGACTTCTCCGCCATCCATTTAAGTAAGGTTTCATACATTAGTTTATAATCAATCATCTTTTAGTTCCCTCCAGTTTTTCCAGTATTGTTTTTCAAGCTTACTATCTTTAGTATGCCTGCTGTGTTGTCCTCGGTTAACAAACTCATCTCTATGAAACCAAGGTATTACCCTGTTCTTTATTTTAGATTTCTTATGTGACTGAATAAGTTTGTTAACTTTGTTTTTTATATCCCAGTAACTCATTCTTTCTTTTGCATTTTAATATCTTTAAAAAGCTCAGACAAATCCAAAGATATTCTGTTGGTGAGTGCCTGTATATTTTCTATAGTAGGATATTTATTTAGATTAGAACCTATACTATCTTTAGATTTCTGTCTTAGATAGTGTTTGAATAACATTTCTAAATTAGGAAAGAAACTTTTCTTACCTCTCCATTTAGTTTCATTTGTATTCCATTTAGGATTACGAATTAAAATAAAATTATATTCATTTGTGTACAGCCCATAGTTATCATCTATCATTACCATTATATTTTCCTCATAGCTAGTTTAAATAACTCATCTTCTTCACGACCATTTTTAATTGGTCCAAATGAATTACCATATTTCTTAGACTCTTCATACACACGTTTCTTTCTAACTGGATTAGTAAGAGAGTCTATTGTTCTATTACCTATGTTGAGTCTTCCTCTTAAGGTAGATTCCTTAATAGGAATTAAAGTGAGTAGCTCTTTGATAGTAAGCTCCTCACCTAAATCTTCCATCATGTATTTCTTAGTCATCCTAATCTCCATAAAGTTATAGCAGATAAGATTATTATAACACCAAATGTAAGCTCAAAGTAATCCATTTATTATTCTTTAGGTGGTAAGGTATAGTCGTTCCAATAATTCTCCCCTCGTTTAAAGTCCATTGAGTCATGTAGATGATGTAATAATGATTGTAGGCCAGACACTTGGCTTAACCATACATCACTACATTCTTGTAGAGTATCTAATGTATCTTTCAAATGATTATGTCCTTTAAGAATCTGTTCTAATTGTTCCAGACTCATCTCAATAGATACCTTTCTATTCTTTTTATATTTAACTGGCATTAGTAGTTGCCCTCCATTTTATTAACAGCATCAAGATAGACATCAGTACTTATATACTTACATACTTCTGCCTCATTTTCCCATATTCTCAGTACACTTAACATATCATTAACTGTACTTGTAGAAGTCATTCCAAATATTATATCTAGAACAGCTTTCACATCGTCTTCCTCTGCCTCCTTTGGTTTATTACCCAGACCAATATCAGCTGGGGTTATATTATTATCTAACATATATTGAATATTATCTTCATCCAATACTAACATCCCTATATCTTTTAGGGTTTCTTTTATGTCTTCCATTATTTTACCTCCTTATAAGCCATTGTTTCATCTCCACATTCAAAGCAGTAGCATGGAACTCCACCCTCTGTATCATCTACTAGAGCTTGGTATATATAACTACCAAGGTCTACCTGCTCAACAAAAGCAGTTAGAGATAGATGTTTACTACCACATAATTCACACATGTACATCATTCACCTCCTCTTGGTATTATTTCCATATCAGGCGAGGTAGTCCATAACGCACCACTCTCATTACCCTCATCATCAGCACTTGCTATTATCCTAGTGCCATCTGTGAACACTATAACTGGTGCTGTAAATCCCCACCCTAAGTGTTCCAGTTCATATCCATTAAGGTAGGTTATCTCTTCAACTACCTTTCCCTTAAATATTTTAGTGGCATCACCACTCCAATTTAATGGTTCTTTATTCATATTATATTCCTTATAAATTTTAATAGTCTAGCTATCCAGCTAGTG
>Ga0208793_1001268_pt1 | contig 14990 bp, 31 predicted proteins | sample 17_taG_FD_184092 | JGI IMG/M metagenome (GOLD analysis project Ga0208793, IMG submission 184092) | Marine viral communities from the Subarctic Pacific Ocean - 17_ETSP_OMZ_AT15314 metaG (SPAdes) (version 2) | ecosystem: Environmental > Aquatic > Marine > Oceanic | place: Pacific Ocean | collected...
GACTGGGCAAACAGCAGACTTAGACAAAGACGTTAAGTTAGCGCTTGATGCTGGTTCATTTGCAGTAACTGGGCAAGCAGCAGATTTAAACAAAGATGTGCAATCATCTCTTGATGCTGGTTCATTTGCAGTAACTGGACAAGCAGTAGATTTAAACAAGCATGTAAGATTGGCGCTTGACGCCGGTTCATTCGCGCTAACGGGGCAAGATGTAAGTCTTACAATATTAGAAGGCTTTAAGGCTGGTTCGTTTACGCTGGCGGGCCAAGACGTAAACTTTGAGGTTGGTGAGTTTTTTGGCGCTGGCGGCTTTTTGCTATCAGGGCAAAATGTTAATTTAGCCAAGTCAGTTAGATTTACTGCTGGCACAGGCACGTTTGCGCTTACCGGCCAAAATGTAACGTTTGCAATAAGCAAAGTTCTTGCTGCTGATGCAGGTTCTTTTGCGGTGACCGGACAAACCGCAAGCTTTACAAAAGATCTGGCCATAGAGCTTGACGCTGGCTCATTTGCCCTTTCTGGGCAAGTTACAGACCTTGATAAAAACGTTAGGTTTACGGCTGATGCAGGCGCGTTTGCGCTGACCGGCCAAACCGTAGACTTTGCGCGCAATGTTAAACCAGCGCTTGATGCCGGTTCATTTACGCTGACAGGACAGGCAGTAGATTTATTCTACGGTCAGTCAATTGCGGCTGGAACCGGCTTGTTTACGCTGGCTGGGCAAGATGCTGACTTTACTCTCTCTGAGGCGTTTGAAGCTGGTACATTTACGCTCACCGGCCAAGCAGCAAGTCTAAACAAGCATGTTGCTATCACGCTAGACGCAGGCAGTTTTGCGCTTACGGGCCAAGACGCAACCCTGATTAAAGATGTATTTATAGAGCTTGACGCCGGTTCATTCGCGCTGACTGGCCAGGATGCAACCCTGATTAAAGATGTTAGGTTTGATGCTGACGCCGGTTCGTTTGCTCTAACGGGTAGCGATGCCGACTTTATCATATCTGAAATATTTGAAACTGGTTCGTTTGCACTATCCGGCCAAGACGCATTCTTTGATGTTGGCGAGTTCTTTGGCCCCGGCGGCTTTATTGTAACCGGCCAAGATGCGGGTCTGATTAAAGATGTTAGATTTACCGCCAAAACTGGTTCGTTTGCGCTGTCAGGGCAAGACGTTGAGCTTACGGTTCACCGAGTTATGGCGTCCGATGTCGGCTTATTTGTACTTACGGGGCAAGACGCTGATTTAGATAAAGACGTTATTGTTACTCTTAACGCCGGTTCGTTTGCACTGGCGGGCCAAGAGGCTGACTTCATTGTCGGTGAAGCGGTTGACGTTGGCCGCTTTGCACTCACTGGACAAGATGCTGCATTCTACTTTACCTTCAACCGCCGGTTTGAGTTTGATGACTACTCGCAAGAAGTGGTTTTAAATAAGGGCAATTCTGTTATATTAGTTGATAATAACTTTATTGTTGTAGAAGAAGCGTACAAAGAGGCGGCATAATGACTTTTAATATGAAGCAAAATGATACAGCGCCATCTATTCGCGCAAACCTCAAAGATGGAGATGGTGCAGCAGTAGACCTAACCGGCGCATCTATTAGATTTCACATGAGGACAGTCGGCGGCTCTAGCGCAAAAGTTGATGCCGCTGGTGTTATCATCTCTCCACCTGCGAGTGGTATTGCTCAATATAATTGGGTTGCTGCGGATACAGATACAGTTGACAGCTATCAAGCAGAGTTTGAAGTGACTTATTCCGATGGCACGATAGAGACATTCCCAAATGATGGTTATATTCGCGTAGAAGTGACTGACGATATTACTTAGGATTTTACGATGGAAATTGGTGCTTTGTGGAGTGTTTGTTTAACCGCTGGATTAGGTTTGCTGGGTTGGTTGCTTCGCAGCGCATACGCTGAAGTGCAGCGCATTAGCATATTGCTTAACAAGACCCGCGAAGAGATGGCGCGGGAATATGTGACAAAAACCGATAGCTCCGCTGTAATGACGCAGATCGTGGCGCGATTTGATCGCATCGAAGAAAAAATAGATAGGTTGATGGAAAGATGATCTGTGCGCTGGCCGGTATAGCGGTTGGCGTTATAGTAGAGGGTCATATGCTGTATAACGCTTGTATATACAGATGCCCAACCGGATTTTATTATCACTACCCATATGTTATAAGAATACCGTATAACTTCAAGTGTCCACCAGCAGCAAAGGTGGGCAAAGGTGCCTGATGATAGACCCAGCGACAGCTATTATGGCGGCAAGTGCCGCATTTAACGCAATCAAGAAGGGCTGTCAGATCGGGCGGGATCTGGAGGGCATGGCAGGCGATTTGGGGCGTTGGTCAAAAGCTATCTCCGACTTTGACTTTGCAGCTAAGCGCGTAGAAAACCCTAAGTGGTATCAGAATTTTGGCAGCGTCGAGCAGCAGGCGATGGATCTGTTTGTCCAGAAGAAGCAGCGCGAGAATATGCGTGATGATCTTCGCAAGATGATTAGTGAAACGCTTGGCCCATCTGCATGGCAAGAGCTAATTAAGATGGAAAATGAGATACGCCAGAAGCAGAAGGATGCGCAATACAAGCGGATCGAGCGCAAAGAGACGATCATTGCTTGGTGTGCTGGTCTAGTCTTATTCCTGATTTGCGTTGGGGCTTTATTTGGCTTTGTCTGGATCGCGGTGAAACGCTGATGGCAGACGGTGTAAGCGGCATAGGATCGGCACCGTTTAACGTTCAGTCGGACATACATCAGCAAACGCAGACGCGTGAGCGCATAGAGGCGCATCTGGTGGAGCAAAAGGTGACAAAGGAGCATAGGGCCAACCATACTCATTTGGAAGCTTTAAGAGAGCAGAGGTTAGAGTTAGGCAAGGCTTATGATAGGTTTGGTATTAAGACCACTGCTGACAGGCAGCAAGGCACAAACATCAACATAGAGGTTTGACATGGAAAAGATACTTGCTTGGAAGATCATGCCGCGTCTTATGATGCTGGTAATGACGGTGATGTATATACGCTGTATTGAGTGGGCGTTAAGCCAGCCAGATTTATCGACGCAACAAGCGGGCTTAATATCAGTTGTCACGGGGGCCATGAGCGGTGCTTTCGCCATATGGCTTGGATCTGAGAAATGATGCAGTTTATAGCGCCAGTGGCAAATCTGGCTGGATCATGGCTGCAAGGCAAGGCTGATAAGAATGCAGCAGAGGCCAAGCTAAAGCTAACTGAGGCAGAGGCTAAAGCTAAAATCATGCTCTCTGAAAAGACCAGCGTTGCCGATTGGGAGCGTATAATGGCGGAAGGATCAAAGAACAGCTTTAAGGATGAATGGCTTGTAGCTTTGTTTTCGGTGCCGCTGGTGCTTTCATTTTGTGGTGAGTGGGGTAGAAAGTCTGTGCAAGAAGGCTTTACTGCCCTGGAAGCAATGCCTGACTGGTATCAATATACTTTAGGTGTTATAGTTGCAGCAAGCTTTGGTGTAAGATCTGCAACAAAGTTCTTTAGGGGAAGCAAATGACGTTTAAACTATCTCAGCGCAGCCTTGATCGGTTGGAAGGCGTTGATACGCGAATGGTTGCTGTCGTTAAGATGGCTATTAATTTAACTAAAACTGACTTTGGTGTCGTCCAGGGTATGCGCACTGTAGAAATGCAAAAAGCATTAGTTGCAAAAGGTGCTAGTCAAACTATGAAGAGCAAACACCTGGATGGCCTTGCAGTCGATATAATGGCTTATATCTCAGGCAGAGGATCATGGGAGTTAAATCTTTATGATGATCTTGCTGATGCAATGGCAGAGGCAGCTAATTCACTTGGTATTAAAGTGCGTTGGGGTGCGGCATGGCAGATTGACTGCATTGGCACATGGAAGAGCCAAGGAAGATCTATGGAAGATGCCATGAACGAGTATGTAGATCTGCGAAGAAGTCAGGGCAGAAGGCCATTTATCGATGGCCCTCATTTTGAATTGATGGTTTAGGAAATTATCCTATTTATACTGCTTTCCATTGCATTCTGAGTAAACTCAAGAGGCTTTATTCGAACAGTCTTGCCTGTTGGCGGGTTGCGCAGAATAAAGAGACGCAAGTCTAAAGCTACATAAGCAAATATCTGCGCATCGCCACTTACCCGTGTAAATGCATAGCACAATGGGCGTCCACGATCTTGACTCGGTTTCATTGTGGTTTTAACTTGCAGCGTCAATAATTTGCCAAGGGCAGACTTAACCCACAGGTCGTCACCTTTTAAATCTACTCTATGGCAGCGTATTCCACGCTGTTCCAATTCGGCTGCCACGAGAAACTCGCCAGCACGTCCGATGTCATTGCTGTTGGCCACAATGTTAAATACCGCAAAACCAATGACTTAGTATGCGGTATTTTTATTATATTTCTTAGATCATTAAAGGCTCAAATTCACCATTACGCAAGTCTATAACTTCAGGATGAATAATGTTCGTCTTATTATTAATTGTTTTCTTTGCCATCTCAGCTATCCAAGCACCTGTTTTTGGCATTACTGATTTTCCTAACAAAACTTGCGCTGCTGCTCTACCCTCATTTAATAAGCTATAATCTTGTCGAAGACCACATAACGCTTTAAGTTCATTCATTGTAATTGGTCTATCCTCGGTAGGGTGAAGCCACGAGTAATCACCAAAAAACACAGGGGCTGGCTTAAATCCATTTAACCTAATTGACGATCTTGCAGGCCTACCAAGCATATGTCCATTAGGTTTGTATTCAGGGTTTTTATTTATTCTAGTAAACCACTTAAATAAATTAGTCCCCTGTGGTATTTCTTTGTAGCCAAATTTATCAAGTGTATTTTTAACTCCAGGTCCGCAAATCTCATATCCTCCTGGCTTAATATCAATGAAGCTTTCATTTACTGTTTTTGGTTTAGTAAATTCAGGGAAATCTAAGTTTCCCTGATGTGCGATAAATAAATATCTATGCCTTATTTGTGGTGTTCCAGAATAAATGCCATTAATAAGCATATGCGTGACATTGTAACCAAATTCACGCCATAAATCACCAAGCTTATCATAATAAGCTTTTCCTTTTGTAAAGGCGGGCACAACGCTTTCAAGCGCAAAAAATCTAGGTTTTAGGCTTAAGCCAATTTTAGCCGCATCACTTGTCATGCTTATGCGAGGATCATCTAATCCCTTTTTATTCCCTGACACAGACCATGGAGCGCATGGAGGTTGAGAATATACAAAGTCAATATTGTCAAACTTTCCTGGATTAAATTCTGCGCTCTTAAAAAGTTTAGCTTCTGGATGGTTGGCGATATGTATGTCATCGCCATAGCCATCATTAATAACTGCAGGCACTTCAAAATGCTCTTTTACACCCTCAGTAAATAATCCAGCAAAAACATGAATTCCAACTGCTTTATACGTCATATTTTATCACCTAAATAAACTCGCCTTTAAGCCTTAAGCGATACAAAGATTGACCTTCAATCTTGCCAGTGCGTATAATAGTCTTACGCTCTCTCATAGATTTAACGCCAACATCTATATGACAAACATCTTGCTTAATCATGCTACATAAGTCGCCAATCGATAATTCGCCATGTTTCTCAAGGCATGCTGCTATTGCTTTTCTAAGATGCTCCATTGGCCAAGGCTTATGCATGTAAGCATGCATATCATCACGACCAATCATGCGGCGATGCATGCGTGCGTTTTCTATAGCTGCCATTTCTTTCATGCGATCAAGAGGCGTTATTTGCTCAACCATTGTGCATCCTCCTTTCCAGCATCTTACATAATGACATGATTTCCTCAGCGCGTTGCTTCATTGTATTACGCTCTGGTTTGCGCGCGGCATCCATCCTTATTATATCAGCCTTTCTATTTATAGATCTAATAATCATAAGCGGTGTCGGCTGATCTGGCGTTGTATCATCTTCATCAATATCAGACCCAACTGTTGAGCAGTTTTCTATCTTAGATAAATCCCATTTAGCCATTGTTATCCTCCTGTATTGGCTTGCGCTTAGGGCGCACGGTGTTTGTTTCTTCATATTGGATGACGCATTGCACTGGGCCATATAAATTACTTTTGTACTTCTCGATGAAGTCTGCGCATTCATATGGCGATGAAAATACCATCAGGGCAACCCATGTTGTTTTGGTCATTAGTCTTCCTCCACGCGCCAATCATAATCATCTTCATCTAAGCAATATTCACATGGTTCCGTCCAGGAAGTCCACGAAGCTTTTTCAGCGTTTTGATTAAAACTATTGTGCTCAACAAGGCCTGTGCCATCACATGATTTACAATCGCTCATTGATAAACCCCTATATCAATAGACCAAAGCGCCATAGATACGCGTTCCTGATCTGCTTTTTGGCGCACTTCTGCTTTGCAAATTTTACCCTGACTATGCATATGCTCTAGCAGATTAGTTAATTTGCGGCTTTCCATATTAACTGCCTCGCTAATATCTCCAGTCTCACAATATGTTATTTCTGCACTTTGCAGAAATGCAACAACTTCATCGCTAATATTCTGCCATGTTCGTTCATTATTGCTTGTGTTTTTTAATTGGTGAGCCTGTTTTAATGCATGCGGCTCTAAAATGTTAATTGCATGAGACGTTTTTCGCACATAAACTGCTACCCATGGAGTTCTCTCTCGTTGAAGCTCAACAGTATTTGGAACAACAATGCCATCACATAAGTGATCTATGTCAGCATTCGCTTGCTCTAATAATCTTGGTGATATATGTATGCTCTCACCATTATCAGTTCTGACACCAAAAGCAGTTCCGCTTTCAGTAATGTGAGTGATAACAAATTCAGTTGAAGTGGTTTTATCCATTTCGATTTCCTTTTTTATATGATTTATATTCATGGGGTCAGTTTCGGCTGGCCTCACGAAACCATTTCTCTTTGTGCCTAGACAATACTCTTTGCACAGAATTTTTAGTCATGCCTTTGAAGGCCATTGCTTTAAATATAGTTTCGCGCTCCTTTCCCTGTTTTGCCATTTCGATTATTTGCCTGGTTTCAGGCTTCATATCACGGCCGCCTGCAAGATAATCCATTGACATATTTTGCTTCAAGAACTGCAATTTACCATCTCTCTGCATGGCTCTTTTACGTTCTTCCTTTGCTAATTGCATCCAGGCAATAGCATATTGCTCTTCAGTCATTGAAATACTCCTGCAAAAAATAGACAAATGAAGAAGATGCCAAATAATGACAAAGCTCCTATAATATCGCCTACAATGCCTAAATTATCTTCAAAGTCGCGGATAAGATCACGCAATTTTTGCACTTGTTTCATAACATGCTCCTTTTACGAATATTAAAATGCTATTACTAAATTTAACGTCTTCTAAAACCCAACCTGTTGGCGCATCTTTATTTTGCTCTACTTTACGAGCGGCTTCGAATGATGTTGTATTTGCGCAAACTTTTGGATCTGTGCAAATTTTATAAGTAACTTCATTAACGACAAATTCATCATTCATCTTAAGAAGCTCAGGCCACGTGTAGCAACCATCTTTAGCATCATTATAGAGATTATCCCACTTTGAAATCCAAGCATTAACAAATGCACGCTGCTCAACAGTTAAGTTAAGCTTCACCGCCTCATTTGCTTCTAAGTTTATATCCAGGCCTTCATTTTCAAGAAATTCAAGCCAAGAATCGAAAAGTGTTTCTAAATCATTCATTTTGTTTATCTCCTCTTTATACATACTTTATACCGTAAATATAAAAGCATTGCAAACAAAAAAAGCATTTGCACTTGATATTTTATTTGGTAATCGTCAAATATGGTTACAAAAGGAGCAACTCATGTACCATAAGGAACTTGACATCAGTCATGAAGTGTCGAGATCAGATGTGATGAAATTTGCTGATAAGTATAATTGCAGCTGCACTCTGCTGCAGGAATATGGACCAGCAGGAGGTAATCCTCTTTATTTGTTCTCATCAAAATCAAAGCAGAATTTAGAAGATCTGCATAACAATATAATAGGAGCGTAAACTATGATTTATCTGTTACGAAAAATGCATGAGCAGTTCGGCATATCTCACACTGACTTGCCAGAATTTACTGATGCAGAGCGAAGGTTCCGCATTGCAGCTATGCTAGAAGAGCTTAGCGAATTTACATCAGCTCAAACAAGAGAAGACGAACTCGATGCACTTGTTGATCTAGTTGTCTTTGCATTAGGCACTGCAGAACGTATGGGCTTTTCAGAGATATATGAAGATGCATTCAAACGTGTGATGCATTCTAATATGACGAAAACCCTAGGCGCCAATAATAAGAGAGGATCTTTTAAGATCGATCTTGTTAAAGGTAATGATTTTAAACCCGCAGATTTATCAGACTTAGTGGAGTGGATAAAATGAAAATACAAGAAACCCTGGATTTCATGCTTGGCCGTAAAGATACAAGCAACACGTCACCTAAGTCGGTATTTCGTGACATTGGCAGAACTAAGGGCGAAAAACTTACACGAGAACAGTGTGAGCGCGCAACCATTGCTATTGCTTTTGCATTATCAGAATTGAGACGTGCAGAAGATGAAAAGTAATATTCAAAGCACGGTTGAACAACGTGGAAATAAATACGGCAGCATTGAGGATAACTCGATCATGACGCAAGCTTTAATGGATGTTGTAACATCTAATACCTTTAAGGGTAAGCTGAGCGATGTTCATAAAGAATGCTTGCATATGATATTCCACAAAATATCGCGCATGTGCATTGGCGATCCTTATTATGCAGATAATGCGCATGATATTGCTGGTTATGCAACTTTGCTAGAGCAATATATCGAAAGCCGTGAAGATGAGTAATCTTTGCAGAAATAACGTGGCGGACATTAGAAAGGCTTTTGTCCGCCTGTATCAGGACAAGCAGTTTTGCGAAAATGGCACCATAGAGATTACAGGAGCATCATTTATTGCGGATGAAGATGCAATATTTGGCACTCCTAATCTTGAATATATTGATCGTGAATTGGCTTGGTATAAATCACAGGATCTAAGCATATCAGGCCTGGAGCCTAATATTCCTGCAATATGGAAGCAGGTAGCTAGCAAGAAGGGTTTTATTAATAGCAATTATGGGTGGTGCATTTATAGCGAAGAAAATAACAATCAATTTGCAAAAGCTATAGTGCAGCTTGTAAAGGATCAGTTTAGCCGACAGGCTTTGATGATTTATACAAGGCCAACAATGCATGAAGATGCAAGAAAAGATGGCATGAGTGATTTCATGTGCACAAATACAGTGCAACTTTTAATTCGTAAGGGCAAGCTAGAATATCATGTGAACATGAGATCTAATGACGTCGTTTATGGTTTCAATAATGATCTTGCTTGGCACAAATCTGTTTACAGCCGTTGCATTCAAGTATTGCGTAAATTCTATGAAATAGAGCAAACTGATATTTATTGGAATGCATGCTCACTTCACGTATATCCTCGTCACTTTCATTTATTAGGGGATACATCATGAGAAAACGTCAAGATTTTACGTTGATGAAAACAGCTCAGCTTTGGGCTGATATGTCATATTGCAAGCGTAGTAAGGTTGGAGCAATTATAGCTAAAAATGGCAGAGTAATCGCTACAGGCTATAATGGAACTCCACCAGGATATGATAATTGCTGTGAAGATTGCGATGGCAATACAATATCAGAAGTATTGCATGCAGAAGAAAATGCAATAATATTTTGTGCAAGATATGGATTAGCAACAGAAGGATGCGATCTGTATAGCTCTTTATCGCCATGCCCTAGTTGCGCCAAAATGATAGCAGCTGCTGGCATTAAAAGGGTTTTTTACAAGGTGCAATATAGAGACCCATATGGTCTTGAGCTGCTTCAGAAACTAGGTGTTGAAGTATTGGAGATGTGATGAAAATTGAACTGTACTCACTTGATGAGATAAAACGAAGGCTCTACAATAGGAACTTAAAGGAAGTTTCTAGGGAGACTGGTATATCGTACCCCACAATTTATGCCTTAGCTAAAGGCACTAAGAAAGATTTTCGTATGAGCACTATGGTTGCGATGACGAGCTTCTTGGATATGGAAGAAACATTGAAACAGGTTTTGGAAGAATAATATGGTTAACAGTCGTGCAAAAGGAGCGGATTGGGAGAGAAAGCTTGCTAAGATCTTAGAGTTAGAGCTTGGATGCAAGTTTTCCCGTAATTTGGAGCAATATCGTACCGCTGCCGAAGGCGACTTAATAGCAGATAATACGGATTTTCCGTTTTCTATAGAGGCAAAAGCATATGCTTCTGGTCGTGGTTGCAAAGATGAATGGTGGAAGCAATCAGAAAAAGCTGCGCTTCTCACAAATAAATTGCCTTGCGTTATTTATAAATATAACAATTATAAACCAAGAGCAGTTGTGAGCTTTGAGGCAATAGCTAAAGTATATGGATCAGAAGATGATGGTCATTTTCTTGTTGATCTATCACTAGAAGGATTTTGCTATATATGTAGGGAGATAATGAACTCATGATTGAGCTAGACATTACGAATAAGGAATATAGGGATAGACCTGCAATTAGCTCCTCTGATGTGAAGGCTGCAGCTAAATCACTTGCACATTGGAAGGGAGCAGAGCGTAAAGAAACAAGTGCGTTTGATATAGGAACTGCATTCCATGAGCTTTGCCTAGAACCTCATAAGAAGAGCATTATATGTGGACCTGAAAACAGACTCGGCAAAAGATGGAAAGAAGCTAAAGAAGAAGCTGATGCTGCTGGCAAATTACTCCTGACATCTGTTGATTATTATAAAGCAAAAGCAATGTCTGAAGCTGCACTAAGTAATCAAAAGCTCTTTGATTTAATTTATGCAAATGATGCCTTGATTGAAGCAAGCATTTTTGTGCAAGACCCTGAGACAGGGCTGCAGCTAAAAACTAGACCTGATTGCTATGTAAAGAGTAAGAAAGTTTGCTTGGACTTAAAAAGCACCGTTGATGCGGGTCCAGGTGATCGTGATTTTCCGGCTCAGCTGTGGAAATATAAATACGATATTCAGGCTGCATTTTATAGGCATTGCTGTCAGCTTGCTGGCTTGCCTGTAGCTTATTTTTGCTTTGCAGCTACTGAAAAGGTTTCGCCATATGCAACATGTCTTCATATGGTTGATGAGGAAGTTTTACAATTTGCGCATGATAAAATGATGAACATTTTAAGGCGCATAGCCAAGGCAGAGAAGGAAGGAGTTTATTTAACTGATTGGCCAGAAATAAACATAATCCACTTACCAGAGTGGATGAAGCATGATGATAAGGAGTAATATACATGCAGCATAACATCGAAAACGTTGAGGCACGTTGGCCTCGCATTAATCGCACATATAAGTTTGACGCTAATGAGCGCAAATCTATGCCATGTGATCCCCTAGATCCATTGGCCACTTATGATATTTCATTTCGTTTGAGCAAAGATCAAGCTCATGAGCTTTGGAAGAAGATGTGCGAAGCATATAAGGCAAAGGCAGATCCCTCATGGCCATCAGCACCAATAAATCCATTTAAAGATGATGGCGATGGTTTCTTTACAGGCAAGGCAAAGCTGAAAGGTAATTATAATGGTGAGTTGACTAAGAAGCCAAATCAATGGGATGCTCAGGGCAAACTTTTACCTGATGACTTCATGCTCACCACTGGAAGTATGGTAAATATAGCAGTTACATGCGTTCCATATAATATGCGCGAAGCGGGTGTGTCTTTAAGGCTCAGAGCAGTTCAAGTATTAAGGCTAGAAGAAGTTGAAGATGCTAATCCATTTTCTGCTGTGCCAGGTTATAGCGGTATTGATACAGCATCATCGCCAAAGGTAGAGCATCCTTTTGGCAAAACATCAACTCATGCAGCACAAGAACAAAATACTAAAGCTGCTGATTTTGATGACGAAATACCGTTTTAAAAAACAAGTGGCTCCGTGATATATAGCGGAGCCATTACACCATCGGGAAATTATTAAATTAGGGAAATATAATGGAGCAGAGCAAAGCATTTGAAAAGGTGCATTGGCATGAGTGGTCTTCGGGTATCATTGATGCATTTAATATGAAGAAGCACAGCAGGGAGTGGAAAGGGCCATGCCCTGTTTGCGGCGGCAATGACAGATTTTGGATTAATGAACATCTTGGAGAAGTAAAGGTTCACTGTCGTCATGGCTGTAGCTTTCAAGATATTCAAGATGAGCTTAAAGCAAAAGGTCTTTGGCCTGATAATAAAAAAGAGGAGCGCCATTACGTGGATCAGGTAAATCCCTTCAGCAGTAAAGAAGAAAGACTTTACCATGATAGAAAAGGCGTAGCTTTAAATGGCGCTGTAATTGATGGCAAGAATATTGTTATACGCATCACTAATGCTAATGGAGATAATGTCGGAACTCAAACAATAGCACCTAATGGCTTTAAGAAGTTTAATGAAGGTATGCAGCTTGAAGCAGCCTTTAGTGTTATAAAAGGGCCACTTAAAGGATTATGCTATGTTGCTGAAGGTTGGGCAACTGCAGCATCTGTGTCTGAAGCTACAGGAAGACCAACTGTATTTGCATTAAACTCGTCTAATCTGCCTCACGTTGTTAAGGCAATTAAATCAGCTGCACCACAAATAGAACTTATAGTTGCTGCAGATAATGATGGTCCTGGATTAAGCGCTGCTGTTAGCTCAGGTGTTAAATATGCAATACCTCAGGGGTATGAAAAGCGTGACTGGAATGATGTGCATCTTGAAGATGGCATAGATGCAGTTAAATTAGGGCTCAATAATGTTGTTAAGCCTAAATCATTGTTTAGTCACGTTGGTGATTTAGAGCTTAAAAAGCCTGAATGGCATATTGAGGATATATTAGAAAAGCACGCACTTGCTGCTGGCTTTGGCGCACCTGCAGCCGGTAAAACATTTGTATTATTAGACATGGTTTTATCAGTTGCATCTGGCGTTGATTATCATGGTCATTCTGTTGAACAGGGAACTTGCTTCTATATAGCAGGTGAAGGACACAATGGCTTTGCTAGAAGATGCATGGCCTGGGCTAACAGCCATAGCATAGATTTAAAGCAAGTGCCGTTTTTTAAATCAAATAAAGCTATAGTTATGAATGAAGCTGCATCTGTAGAACTCATGCACCAAACAATAAAAGAGCTAAGCGCGCAATATGGTAAGCCAAGTATTGTTTGCATTGATACTGTTGCGAGATCAATGGGTGGTGACGAAAATAGCACAAAAGATATGGGTGAGTTCATTAAACAGATTGACAAGATTAAAGATGAACATGGCTGCACAGTGTTGCTTGCTCATCATACAGGAGTAGCAACAAAGGATCGCGCTAGAGGATCCTCAGCATTACTTGGTGCGTTAGATTGCGAATTTAAGATTGAGCGCTTTAATGACACGACAACTACCGTTACATTCACTAAAATGAAAGATGCACAAGAACCAGATCCTATTGCATTCCTCAAAGTGCATGTGCCATTGATGACAAAAGATATGGATGAGCTTAGCTCTATTGTGCTTGAAAAAGTAGAGATGCCGAAGTCTAAACAAGGCAATATGCAAGACATTATTAAGCAAGAATATGAGAAACTAGTAGAGCAAGAGGGTGACGAATATGTGTCCAGAAGCAAGCTAAAAGCAAATGTTGCAATTGAGTCCGGTAAGTCAGCTAGAACAGTTGATCGGGACATAAAGGCAATGATCGATGTCCAAGATTTTACTATTGAAAAGAATACGTTAGCAAAAGCTTGGACAAGTTAGGACACAGTTTGGACAAGACTTGTCCTGAATTAGCATACTTTGGACAGACAGGACAAACCCTAAGGGTTGTCCAAATGTCCAAGCAGGGGAAGTGTCCATGACTTTGGAAGATAAATTGAAGAATATTTTAACGCTTGATGAGCTTGAAGGATTTGCTAATCGCAGGTCTGTGTTGAAGGTTGATCTGCCTAAATGGACTGAAGAAGAAAAGCGCTTAATCTTGGCGAGAAAGTATGAGCTGCAGCAGGGAAAGATATATTGAGTAATTACTCTTTACATATACGATATGATGCTGTAATAATGTGTGAGGTACATGCTGCTCCATATACCTCCTCCCAGAGTGATCCTCCCGAGATCGCCCACCTTACCCCTGCCTTTTAAAGGTGGGGGTTTTTTCTTTCATGCATCGTGTTAATTTATAGAGTGGAGGCTTTACAATGGTGATGGATTTTAAATTCAAGTCGAATGCTTCAATTGTGAATGCTAAGATGTCGAACATGGTAGCTAAGCAAATGCCATTTGCAATTTCATTGGCGCTTAACAATACTGCTAAAACCATGATTGCCAAGAATAAGCAGGACATGAACAAGATATTTAGTAGACCTGTAGCATTTACTCGTAATGCATTTTTTTACAAACCTGCACGCAAAGGTGATACATCAGTCATGCTTCGCAGGAAGGACATGCAGCGCGGTAAACATTACCTTGAAGTGCAAGAGGATGGCGGAGCTAGACCACAGACAGGGATAGAGAAAGCATTTCAATACAGATTACCATATGCTGGCGTGTTTAAGCATATGACGCCAACGAGCAACTTTCCACGCATAAAGTCCGGAGTTATCTCACCTGGTGAGCGTAATAAGATTATGGCAGCAATGCAAGTGCAGCAAGATCCGGCAGCTAATAGCGCTAAACGTGGTAGACCTAAGCGTGGCAAAGACGTATACTTTGCCCCTAAATCTTTTGGTCGCAAAGCTGGTATATACAAGAGAAAACAGGGATCAAGAAGTATTCAGAAAATGTTTAACTTTATCGATCGCAATATAACATACAGGCCAAGGCTTAGGTTTGATGACCGCATGGCGCTGTATGGTCGCACAATATATCCGAAGCGCCTGCAGTCAGCTATGAAGAGGGCGCTGGCAACAGCTAAAATAAGGTAATGGTTCCTTCTGGCACATGCCCCATGTGGGTAATTCGTGC
>Ga0208793_1001272_pt1 | contig 14944 bp, 8 predicted proteins | sample 17_taG_FD_184092 | JGI IMG/M metagenome (GOLD analysis project Ga0208793, IMG submission 184092) | Marine viral communities from the Subarctic Pacific Ocean - 17_ETSP_OMZ_AT15314 metaG (SPAdes) (version 2) | ecosystem: Environmental > Aquatic > Marine > Oceanic | place: Pacific Ocean | collected...
ATTACTTGAGCTAAACCAGCAACCCCAGAAGATCCAGCAGCACCTCTTAAACTAGCTAACATGTTTGCTTGTTGTTGATTTTGTTGTTGTGCTAAAAACTCAGCTTCCTTAGTGTTAACTTCTATATCTTCGTAAGGATTAACCATATTTTCGTAAGGATTAGTACTTTCCATAGCTAAATAATCGCTTCTAGCGCTTTCATATTCTGCCTTAGCTCTTTTGGCCTCAGCTCTTCTTGCTTTACCACCTATCAAACCACCTAAAGCTTGAAGCGCCCCAGGTATAAGAAATGCTGCTGGCGCTATAGCTTGATTAACACCCTCAGCTTGATAAGTTAATATTTCTAAAATAAATTCAATCATGTTATTGTTTTATGTATTTATAATTACACTTATTTGCTAGTTTTTACAGCTTGAGAGCTGACAGCAAATAATTCTATTTCGTTTGTTGAGTCGTTGTTCATTTTAACCTCCGCGTAATAACCAGTTAAACCACTCGTATTTACCTTGTTGCTTTTGCTAAACAAAAAATATGCGCCGTAAGAAGGCAAGGGTGTTGTGTCTTCAACATATACGGATATTCTTTTTCTATCATCAGATATTGCTATACACTCTCCTAGTAGCTGTACATCACCTGTTTGCTTACCACTAGTTGTTTGCACGTAGTATATAATATCCCAAGCACCCGCATCTTGCTCTGAGGTTGCCGTGGCAACAGAAGTTGGTTTTGCTTGTAAAGAATTATTTACTGGATTATCAAAATACGCGTAATGAGTTGAATATGACATGCTATGTTGTTAATGTTATTATACTGTTTACTTCTATATTTGTAGATACATTTGCCTTTCCTTGGTTTGATCTAATATTACCTGATATAACTGCAAAAGGTTTTGCTGGAAAAGTTGCAGCTGTAATATTACCTGTTAGGCTAGCGCTTAATGTTATTTCTTGATACCCAGGGCCAATAGCAGTTATTGTTGCTCCGCCAGGTATATTTGTACCTGTAACAGGTAGCCCAACATAAAACAAACTTTGCGGCGCTGTTAGTGTTAACTTGTTAGTTCCACTAGAACCTACGCAAGCTAAGTTAGAAAAAGTAGTTATATTACTTATTTCAACTTTAGCATTAGATAAAAACACGAATGTTGCAGTAGAAGCATCACTACCTATTTGTATAGAGCCAGACGCGGTTGCGTTGCTAGTAAATGCTGCTGTTGAAAAACCAGCAGTTGTTTGAGATATTTCACCAGCTTGAGCTGCTCTAACAACCCACTTTACTGGAAATACAATGTCTTCTTGTGACGCTTGGCCAACTATATCTATTGCCGCTGGAGCTACTAAACTCCAATCACCAGAGTTGCTACTATTATTAACTAAAGTTGCTGTTAAAGTTATTTGCGGAAACTGCAGCACTGTTATTGTTTTTGTAGATAAACCAGCTAGACCACCTACAAAGCTATCATTAGCAATTCTAGTTATTATAGCACTATAACTTTTATTAGCAGTTGTTGAAGGGAATGATATTAGTTTTGTAAAAACACCATTTTCCCCTATTGTAGCCGTAAAAGATCCTGAAAAGGTTAACGTTCCGCTAGCGCTGCCAGTTGTGTTGTTTGAAACTTGAACAGCTGTGCCGTTTATGCTAGAAACCACAGTATTGCTGGCTATGTTTGTTCCAGTTACTGTCATACCAACATGTATATTTGGGTTGGCAAGCGTCAATGTTACTAACCTTGTTCCAGACTCATTAGACGCCACGGTGCTAGTTGTTGTTGTTGTGTTTACATCTGGATTTGCAGTTGTTTCTTTAACCTCTAAAGTAACAGTTGCACCAGGGTCACCATATATATTTAACTCTCTTTTCCCACCAACAGAAGACAGTGTCCCTGTTACTAAGTCAAAACCAGATATTTTTCCAGTACTAGCAACTTTTAAAAGCTCTGCTTTTGCACTTATTTTTATTGTGTCTGAGCTAGAGTTAGCTTGAGGAAGCTTGTAGTAAACGTCAAATTTTCTAACTGTTAAGTTGTTTGTTTTGGTTGCACCCGTGTCAGCAATAACAACACTATAATTTTGTGGAAACTCTGTTGATTTAAAATCTATAAGAGGTTCTGTGCTAAAAACATACCCGGAAGATCTTGTTACTGTTTTACTAAATAAATGGATGTTAGTACCAGGTTTACCACTAGCAGTATATGTTAAATTACCGTTACTTAAAGTAGCACTTTTAGCAACAGTTGCAATTGTACAGTTTTTTAAAGTTTCTATTATTTGAGCCATATTTATATTACTGTTGAGTTTTGATATGCAGATCCAACAATACCAAAAATTATTTTTTGACCAGGTTGAACAGGCATAGTAAAGTTAAATGGTACAGTTACAGTTACAGTATTGTTTTGGTCATTAGCCGTACCATCTAACGCTTGAGTGTTTGCAAAAACTATATTGGGAATAGGATTATTACCCGCTGTATCTTCAATAGCACCAGGGCTAGATATTGCTGGAAGTGTAAATTCACCGTCTCCAAGTAAAGGTCCCCAACCACTTGTTACAGCGCTAAAATCAGCAGCATCTACAACGTAGTTACCATTAGACGTTATAGTATACATGTGTACATTTTGATCGTACGTACTAAGCTCTGGGACTACGTTGTTCCATTTAAAAGCGTGTTTAAATTTAGCTCCATACAAAGCGTTTTGGTTTGTAGTGTAAAAATGACTATATTGATTACCAGCAACTAATGTTACATCAAAAGGATAACCCCCACCTTGTGCAATCGGGTATGCTCCACCATAAAAACCTAACAGATTATTACTATCAACAGCATCAAAATAAACTCTTCCCCAGGTTTTCATAGGCGCCATTACTACGTTGTAAGAATTACCTATCATAAAAGTACCAGCACCAGCACCTGTTGCAAACGCAGAACCTATAGGTGCGTCAGCTCTACAACCACTACCATCTGTAACTTCATACACGTAAGTCTCTTCAATTGTTATAGGGCTTGAAAAAATATTTGGAGCAGTACCTACTAGTCCATTAGCCGCACCAGACCACGTTCCACTGCCATCGTTGTTAAGATTTAACGTTGCCACAGTGGTTGACGTCAAACTACCACTACCATTAAAATTACCACCAGTTAATCTTTTAACAACTACTTGAACAGAATTACCAGAAACACCAGTAACTATAAACTCAGCTGCACCATTATTACCAGCTTGATTACTAGCGTCTGTAGCTGTAACGCTATGAGCAAGTTTTGTAGTGTTATCAGGTTGGTCAAATTGCTGACCACTAATATTGTTACTATGTTGATTAGTGTCTCTTACGGAAAAATAATTTGTTGAAGGAGTGTTAACAACAAAAGTATATGTTGTAGATGTAGTGCTATTACTCCAGGTTGCACCAATATGGTTGTTTGTTGCTAATTGCGGGTCGTTAGAGAATTGGAAATTACCACTACCACCACTAGCTGTTAGTGTTACTGTAGCTCCGTTTTTACTTAAGTTAGAACCAACACTAGAAAAAGGATCTTGTATATTACAAACAGCAGCATTGTCTGTTGATATTAATAGTGTTATAGGTGGGTTTCTAGTTACAACCAAAGATTGAATAGCCGTTGTTGTAGGCCCGCAGCTTCCACTAGCATCTGTAACCGTGTAATAATATGTTGTGTCTGTTAAGCCTGTAAATTCAAAATATTGGCTAGGAGCTGACCCTGACAATGATGAGTCTGTAATTGGGTTGCTCATGTCTGCGTTTACAGATATTTTAGCGTTTGAATAACTAGCGCTACCTAGCGACGGTGTTATTCTTATTACACCATCATCAGAAGTACCCGCGCTACAAGGTTGATGCATCGCACCTGTTGCTACTAGCGGTTGTGAGGCTATTATATGCACAGCCGACGACTCAAACACTCTGCCAGTGTACTTTTCTTTTACATAAAATTTGTAATAACCTTCTTCAGAAACCGGCTGTGAATTAAAACTTATTTGTTTTATTCCAGCGCTTGGCGTGCTTGCAGAAACAGTTGAATATGTTGCGTTTGCAAAACCAGGTGTTGTCCAAACAACTTGATTTGAAGATCCTTTAGATAAAATAAAAGCATATTTAGAATTCCACCACCAAGTTTCATTTTCAGGCCCTCTAATATTAACACCTACAACTCCAGTACCACCAACACAAACTATGTTTGTATAACTAGTAGAATAAACAGAAGCTAAAGAAACTCCGGTTGATTTAATAAAATAACCTGGAGAAGATAATCCTTGAACATTGTTTTGTTGTAAATCTATATTGTCCTCTGTGTTGTCAATACCTTTTATATTATTAAACCATTTACCTTCCTTTTCTTCAAACTCTGGAACATACCCAGAAGATTCGTTTGTTTTTATTGTGTCAACATACCAACCTTTACCATCGTTTGAAGTTAAAAATAAATCTGTTTCTAAAGAACTTTCAGAACCAATTGTAGAGCTGTAAAGTCTAGAGTTACTACCTTCGTAATTTAAGGTTTTAAATTCTTTTATAGATGACGGGTCATCATTAATAACAAACTTAACGCTAGATTCTACAAAATTACCATAAAAAGTATTAGATGCGCCAGCATCTGCAGAGTGTTTCCAAATATTTCCATTGTAACCAGTGTAATACACACCGTTTAAAGAACAAGCAGCTTGAGGCACAAAAGATTTAAAGCTAGTCCAGCCGTTTGTTTTTTCTGTAAAGCTAACAGTAGTATCATCACTTGAGTTTGAAAATTTTAAAGTAACATTGTACAAGTCAGAGTCTTTGTCGTAAGAACCAAGTATTGATGTTGTTTGGTGTAGTTTTTCTTTAAAATAACTAGTCATTCCTTTTTGAGCAATGTTAGTTATACCATCTCTTGATAACCTTATAACAGCACCTCTATTTCTATCGGTATAATAACATCTATTACCAAATTTTGCAAATGAATTTGGATCTTTTGATATTCCATACTCACCAGAGAAAGGTATTGTTTGTCCTAAAACTTTGTTTGTAGATGTTAGGTTAACATTTCCATCAGCATTAAACAAAGCATCTTTATTAGCTAAAACTTTTAATGTCTTGTCTTCACAAAAAACAATTAAATCAGTGTTTCTTGTATATAATTTTTGTATTGACCCATAAGAAGGGTTTATGTCTTTTGTTATTTTTTCAGCTGTAATAAACTGGTTAGACTCGTTAAAACTCGACTTAGCATTGTAAATACCAGAATAAATCATACCAGAGCTTCTGTTTTCTTCTTGGTAAGGAACGTCTAAAACAGTTGAAACTTTAGGGCCTTTATCAATAAAGTTTGCGTTAAAATCGTCTCTAATTCTATTAGACTCAACGCCATTACCAAAAGAAATACAATTATACCATTTAATATCGTCTTTGTTTATAGTCAAAACCGTAGAAGAAGCTGCGGCCTCTGTAGCTAATGTAAATCTTTGTATTCTATTTCTTGTGTTATTTAGATTATCAACATTTAAATGATTGTTTTCAATAATTATTTCTGTGCCTTGAGGTATTACAACAGCGTCTGTTGCGTTTGCTATTGTTATTTGCCTACCACTATTAGAAATTGCTGTTATTGTTGTGTCATTAAAATTTGCGTTAGTAGAATATATTTTCATACCAACTTTTGGTATCATAACACTTTTAGATGTTTCGTAGTATAAATTTAAATCTATACGCTCTTTTGGTTGTACTTCAAAAACAGCTGGGTTTTCACTATGGAAAGATTCGTCAAGTTTAGTTGATTCTAAAATTTGTATTTGAACACCAACACTATCTGGGTAAGCAGTTGCTGAAAAGTCAACGCAAAGATGTGGAATATTTTGAGTAACTATTGGATCTGCAGGTATCACACCAGTTGAATCATTAGAATTTACTACTAACGTAAATCTTTCAGACTCAAAAGTATTGGCACCGGCATGTGGTCCACTACCACTGTGATTACCAGTTACATTTGGATAATTTTCTAAAACTTCTCTAGTGACAAGCTCAGTAGTGTATATAGTTTCGCTGCCCGCAAACTTAAAACTTGTACCAACTCTAGCTATTTGATTATAAAAATCATAAGTGTTAGGGTGAAAATCACTTTGTGGTAAAGGGTAGTTCGCGCCATAACCGTTTGTTGAGTGATAAAATATACCACGATTTTTACCACCAAAAAATCTAAACTGCATAATTTTACTACCATCTTGTATTCCTTCACCTTGATCGGCTAGAGTGTAGTTAGGAAGAACAGTGTTACCTGATTTATGAATTCTGTTATAAGAAAAACCATAATCAACACCCCAGTCTTGATCTCCTCTAGCAACAATATGATTTAAGTGATCTGGCCAAAAATCTACAGGTTTACTTGTTGAGTCGGTTGTTCCTGTTTCTCCATTAGCCTCTAAATCTGCTTGCGTGCTAAGTATATGTTTTAGTATTTGCGTGTTTACAATAGTAAATTTATCTTCATCCGTACCAATAAAATGAGCAACAGTGTCTTGAAAAACATCATCACTAGCTATTTTAACAAAAAATCTTCCTTCAAATTCACTTGCAATTTCATCTGTTTTACTAGTAAAAAATTCAAACTGCAATCCACTTGTTTTGTTACCCGCTGATCCAGTAAAATTAACATCTTCTCCAAACGAACCTTTTATACTCACTTTGTAATGGTCTCCAGCACCTCCTTGATTAAAAGTACCATCACCATCACCATCTACAGCCTCTACATTAACTACTTCATAAAATTTAGATGCAAAACCACCGGCTGAAGAAATCCTTATATAGTTAGCCCCTTCTGTGTTTGACATCGTATGTATGTCTTTTAAAATAGAGTCTGCAATGTCATTACCTAAAATAGATACGTAACCAGCGTTTTTAACAGGAAAACCTTGCTCATAACCTGGAGAGTAACCAAACTGTGTTGTTATTGTGCCAAAAAGTTTTCTTCTAGGTTTTATAAAGTCTGGCGCTTCGGGTTGTTTTGCCAAAACCTTATACTTTACTGTTTTTCCAGAAGAATTATTTACAGCTATAGAACTTCCATGTGCCTTTTTAAGTATTAGATAGTCATCAATCTGAACTTTATTCACATCAGAAGAAGCAAAAGACAACCAACAAGTGTCTTCTTCGTCATTAATATAAAATCTATCTAATGTTAAGTTTTGATACTCGCTAGAAGGTTCTTTAACAAAATACTTGTAGTGAGTTGCCCAGTCTGGGTGTGAAGACGTTATATTTGCTTTAAAGCTATTTTTTTTATCACTATGTCTTTGGTCTATTTTTACTACAGCATTTTTATTTGTCAATATAGGTGTTTGTCTATTTTTTTCATCTAAATAAACTATTCCTAACTGATAATCTCTTAAAGACTTAATAGATTTTTTAGGGTATTGTGGATCGATAGACTCAGAAACGTGCTCAAGATCAATAGTAGTTTTGTTAATTATATCATATTGCTGTTTATAATTACCGTACACAATTCTATTACCAACAACATCTTGTGCTAGGGCAATTCTAGGAACATTGTCATAATGTCTTAATAGTTGTTTTTCTTCTATTAAAGACTTTGTGCTTTCTTTTTTTATATCTAAAAACCCAGGAAAATCTTGAATTTTTATTGTGTCATAAACGTAAACACTTGTTTCGTTAGAGTTTTTAAATATTATGTCTATTTCTTTTACGTCAATAGGGGCTTTGTCAAACTCTTCAAAAAGTATTCTTCTAACGTCATTAACCATATTTTCGTTATTAGCCTCTTCTGCATTAAAACTATAAGCTTGTTCTCTTGTTAAAAAAGCTGGTTCAGTAAACGGCGAAAACGTAGAGTATTCATTATCTATATATTTCCATCTATAAGCAAATCTAACAAAATCATCTTGGTACATAGCGTCTGGTTGTTCTAAACTAACGCTCCAAACTATATCTGCGTCTGCGTTAAGATCATCTGTCATACTACTTGACATGCTAATTATCGATGTTTCCCAAGAGTTGTTAGCGTCTAAACCTGTACTATCAAAACCAGGTGGTGTATCAGCTAAGCCGTAGTTAATTATAAGTTTTAGTTTTATTTCTAAATCGTCTCCAGTGACTGTTGACGTTGATTTTAAGATAACAGTATCTCCAATTTCTAAACCTGTAACTCCAGTGCCTATAGTAACATATCCAATACGAACGTTTTTTCCATTATCATCTTGTATATTAGTTGCGTTTCCGTATACGTGCGTTCCTGGTGGTTTTTCCCTTATTATTCCAGAAACGTCTTTGTATGTCCAAAATGTATGGTTTTGAGGTGTCATTGTATTATCTACAAACCCAAAACCTGAATTAGGCGTATCGGCTGGCGTTGTACAAGGAAGATTTGTTACTGTTTGCGCTCTGTCCGTGTTAAAAAGCGACATACTTGGAGCGTTTAGTGGGTTTGGTCTAGCTACAGTTATATCAGACTCTGTGACTAAACCTTTATTTACACCATCAACTATATAGTGTGTGTGTTGTTGAAATTTATGTTTTTGTTGTGTTAAGGTGATTATTATTTCATCACCACTATCCACTAAGTCTGCACCATTAGCACCTGTTGGAAAGTATATTTTGTCCCAAGAGTCAGTCTCTCTACAGTGAACAAAGTTTGGAGTGACAATGCTGTTGTTAGCTTTTCTAACTTTTAAATCTAAATAAGTTGGGTTTGTTACGTCAGCGGTACCTGACTCGTAAGGCATTTTGGAAAATCCAAAACCGTAGTTTGATGTTGTTATAGGAAGTTTGTTGCTTTGGCCACCAGTAGCATAAGCAGTTGTGGCCGTTATAGATATGCTATCTATAAGACCATTTTTCATGGTCTCTATGTTTATTTTCTTAGGTTCATTATAGCCGTCTGTCCAAAAAAGAATTCCATTTAGTATGTTAATACCTGTTATAGGTTTGTTGTTATCAAATTTTAAAACCTCACCAGATACAGTGCTTGATGGCGCTAGTGTTTTGTAAATATCAGTAAGCACAGGTACAGTGGTGTTGTTTACAGGGTCATATTCTAAAATAGAATCTATACCACTTGAAGGAACACCGCTAGCAGGAGCTCCTCCTCTAACAAAATATATTATTTTATCATTTTCAGTATCTACAATTTTACCTATTATATTTCCACTTGCAATTTCTGATTTAGAAACCTCTACATTACCTTTAATATTTTTTATAGAACCTACGTCTGAACCTTCTGAGCTAACAACTTTTATATTAGTAGCTTCTAAGTATTCTCCTTTAGGAACAAGCCTTTCGTCAAGGTCTTTGTTCATTTTCCCTGACGTAAAAATATTTTTAATCTCCGGCATATACTAGTGTTTTAAATGTTTAGATTTACCTCTAAGTATTTGAGTTAATTCTTCTAATTTTAAGTTTGACAGTCTTAGCTTTGCTGTTCTTACGGCTGCAAATTTATCTTTTCTAAATCTATTTACAATGTATTCCTGCACGTTTGCTTTAGTGTTCATTATTGCATATGCTATACACTTATACATTGCTTCTTCAGCAAATTTATGTACTTGCATTTCTGCGTCAGTACCTAAACTATCACTTATATACTTTAAGGTTACAGTTTTTCCAGAAATATTAGAACTAAAATGAACATTTCCTTTGTTTTCGTCTATATAGAAAAAACCGTTAACTTGAGCAAACTGAGGGTCAAGCCCATATCTTTGCCCAATGTTTAGATCAAAATCATCGTTGTCATAGTTATAATCATCTTTAGCATTTTCAGACGGTGTTCTAGATTTGTAAGATTCCCAAGTGTCAGAATCTGTAGTTGTTAAGTTGTCACCTGTAAACTGATAATTACCGTCAGCGTCTTGTGTAATCGCTGTTGGGTTTGATGATTTACTTTGTGGAAGTATGTTGTGCTCTATACCGGCGGAATCTTTCCAGGAAAACTTAACATAGTTAACATAGTCATGAGGTAGAATCATTTTTAAAGAAGATGGTACTTCTATTTCTTGTGATTTAGTAGATTTCAAAGTGTCAAAACTTAACTCTTGTAACGCTCTTTGCGCGTGGAAAGCAATATCAGTACGTCTAGCTTTTTCTATAATTTTTCCTTCTCCTACGTAAGCAACAATAAAATTATCTATTATATTGTTTAAAGAGGTAAATTGATATGTTCCAAAGCTTGATCCTTGATAATAACTTTTTTCTGTAGTACCGTCTAATAATCCCATTTATTTATTGTTTTTCTTGTTGAACTTTTTTCATGTCTTCATTTGCAGCTATTTGATATAGACTTTGATCTTCTATAGCTATTCCAGAAAGCTGTAATATTTTGTTAACTAAATTAACTTCTTCAGACTGGTGTAATTCAAAGTTTACAGAAGAACCGCTATTATACAATGGCGTACCGTTTATTTCTGTGTAAGCCCAAGAAACATTATTTGGCTTTGTTATGTAATTACATTTTACATCATCAGAGGCAAAAGTAAGTATAACTTCTGCTGAGTTTTGAGCAGATCCTGTAGTGTTTTTAGAAAGTGTTAATGTAGTACCGCTTATACTTGCAACGGTAGTGTTGTCTTGAATACCAGCACCTGTTATTGTTTGTCCGGTCTCTACATATACTAGGTTGTTAAAACCGGAAGAGTTGTTAACATCTGGCAAAGTAACTGTTTTACTGCTGTTAGACAAACCATTTACAGCAACGACTAAATCAAAATAAACAACTGCGGTTTTTGTTTGATCACCAACACTTGTACCTGAGTATGGATATATTTTTATCGTTGTAGCGTCTTTTCTTACATAAACAGGTCTAGTTTTATTTGGAGTTGCCAAAGGAGATCTTTGTAAATAAATTAAATCTTCTTCTGTTATTCTTTCTACTTCCGCGGCATTAGTATCTTCAACGCCTGTTAAATTGTATCTTATAACAGTACCTAATCTATAAATATCATCAGGTAAAGTTCCATCTCCATATTGATTTGCTATAGTAATAGCTTGATGTCTTTTCTTAAATATACTTATTTTTTCCTCTAACAAAGGTATCATGTCAGCATATTCTGTTTGATTGCCTGGCACTCTATTGTACAAGTTGTAATCATAAAAATACTGCTCAAAAATATTCATTTGAGCTTGGTTAGCAAATAAGTTAAATTCTTGAGGAGTTATAAAACCTCTTTGTTCTTTGTTAGCTATAGCTAATACTCTTTGATATACCGTATTTACATTTACTGCCATAATTTATTTTTTTGTAGTTTGCAATCGCCCCGAAGAGCGACTGCTCCTACAGTTTGATTATTTTAATCGTTTTTCTATAGTTTTAAGTATTTCCATACCTTCATCTGTTTTAAAATAAGCTGCTAACGCAGAGTACGGGTGCTCATCAAAAGGAACATTCATTACTTTTCTATCGGTAGAACCCCACATAAAAGTTCTTTGATCACCAGAAAGTTTTAAAATACCCATTTCATTTGCTTTAATACCTATATTTCTAAGGTGAACGTTATCGTCTTCTGCTAATTCTAAAAACAACTCTGGGTTGTTCTTAGCAAACAACAACAAATCTCTTTTAAGCTCCTTAGAACTCATCTCTGTAACTTTAGAACCTAACTCTACCCTCATGATAGCTTCTGCCATGTCTACATCCATTTGTCTAGCCGCGATTAAAGCGTCTATTTCTATGTTTATATCTTCTAGGTCTTCCACGGCTTGTTTCTTTTCAGAAACTTCAACCCAAGAGTTTCCAGCTTGAGGGTGGTATATTGATAACATTTTTTGAAGAGTAACTTTGTTTTTAGGTACGGATAATATACCATTTCTAAAAATAATTCTTCCTCTAACAATTTGTCCTTTCATTTCGTCTACAAAAACTGTCTTTTGGTTTTCAGAGTACATTATTTCTCTTTCATAACCTAGTTCTTCGTCAAAATAATACAAACCTCTACTTTTAAACCAATGAGACAATGGTTGTTTATCTCCTGTTAATCTGTACATTCTATCTTTTAACTCCCAACCATCAACAGTTTTGTAAGTTGGTTCTTTTCTTGTTGGTTTTTTTGTTTCAACCACTGGGGCTTTAACAATAGGTACCTCCACCTCTTGTGTTTTTTGTTTTTTTGCCATAATATAATATAATATAAATTAATAAAAATAAAGGGTCGAGGCCGAAGCCTCGATCCTTAAATAATAATGCTTATGCAGCTCCTTTGAATAATACAAAGTTGTTAGCACCTTGAGTAACTAGACATCTTTCAGAAAGCATGTGCATTTCCATAGCGTCTAAATCAGAAGTAGCAGCTCCAACTGAACCAGTAGTCCAGCTTTTCATTTTTCTATCTTCCATTTGAGAAGCTCTGTATCTAACGTGTAAGAAAGGTCTTTTAATGTTTTTACCTAACCCTTGGTCATAAACAGTTGATACACCAGCTGGAATTAAAATTCCTCTAATAGCGTTAGTCGCATCAGTAGAATTTATTAACCCTCTAGTAGAAGCATCATTTAGGTATTTAAAGTCAGACTTGTAGAAGTCGTAAGAACCTCTTCTAAAACCTGTAAATCCTAAATTTAACGCCATATCTTCTGAATTGCTAAATACTCCGTAAGAAGTACCACCAGATCCGTAAGAATTTTGAGCAGCTAAAATATCATCTAACTGTAAACTAGTAGTTCTATCCATAAACATCATGTTTTCTTCGATAGCACCATTTGCATCAAGCTCGTGAATTAACTCATCGTAATCTGCCATTGCAGTCATTGTGTTAGCCACGTTACCTCTAGTTTCTAAAGCGTCAAATAAACCTTCAGTACCAGTGATAGTACCACCTTGGTGACCAGCAGTATCGTTAGCTGAATTATCAACAGCTTCTAACATTGCCATTTCTAAGTAATCAGCAAAACGAGCTTTAGTATCACCTGCAGCTTTTAAATACCACATGTAACCACTTTGTCCGTCTTCACCAGAAACTTCAACCCAACCAATTTGAGCAGCATCAGATCCTGAAACCTCATACTTTTCTTTTAAAATGATAGGCTTGTTGTTTCTTTGTAAGAATTGCGGCTTGTTAGCACCTTCTCTACCTTGAACACCTTTAGCATACTCAGATCCAAAAACTAATACCGAAGCATCACCAGTAGCCATAGTACCTTCGTCGAAATCCTCACCGTCATAACGCTCAAAAGTAACAAGACCGTTTGCAACACCAGAACCAGAAGCAGCTACATTAGTAACGTAAGCTCTTTTTGTTACTCCTGCTTGTGATATTAAAAGCATGTCTCCTTTTCTAATACCATGAAATATTGCTCCAGTTGTGCTAGTTACATCTTTTCCATCAGCATCTGTAGCGTTAGTACCAAAAGTTAAAGTTCCTGCGTTACCAGAACCACCAATTGTAATTCTTTTGTACGATAAATGTAATCTACCTTGCTCAGACCATATAACCTGATCAGCAGACATAGCTTCTTCAGCTCCTACTTGAGCTAAAAAACCTGAAATTGTTCTATTACCAAAAACTTCAGCTTCCGCCTCCATTAAGTCTGGTAAATATTGTTGAGCCCACCCATTTCCATTGGCCGTGAAGTCAATGTAATTAGTGATCAACGTTTGTTTTAGGGGAGCTGGAGTATAACCAGCTGCACCTACACCTATAATTGCCATAATTTATTTTTTTTAAATTTATTATTTATTTTTATTTTTAATTTTAAACTTAAAGCTAGGAGAATCATCGCTAAGCACTCTCATTTTAGGACCACTTGTATTATCGTTTGAAAACGACTGCCTAGGATCCATGTTTATATTTTTAGATTTTGCAACGCTTTGTTTCAAAGCATCAGCTTTACCTTGTTGATAAAAATGATTAGCAATAGCATCGGGGTTCATCGCTGTGTATAAAGATTTGTGATAACCTTTGGCATCTGACATTTCGTTATTTTCATTCAAAAACTTTTTGACAAAATTATTAATATCACTTTGGGTTTCTTTAATCTCGTTAGCGTTCTTCACGTTAAACCTATACTTTTTATCACCGACGCTGTATTCAAAACCTTTGAATTTATCGTTAAAAACATTATTAGTTTTATTTAAAAAAGTATCAGTTTGTTTTTTTGCTATTTTTTGAGTTTCTTCTGACTCTTTGTTGTATCTATTAAAGAAGTTAACAGCTTTTTGTTGTTCGGCAGTTAACCTAGAACCAGCTTTAATTTCCTCATAGTATTTAGACTTTTGCCCGTCTAAGTGGCTTTTAGCGTTGGCAACTTGCTCTTTTAACGCTATTTTTTTCTTTTTAATCTCTCTTTCTTCATCTTCTTCGTCATATGAAAACGAGTCTTCTATTAAAAAACTAACTTCATCTTCAGTTAAGTGAGATTTAGTTTGTTTGTAATACTCTCTCAAAATAGTCATGTCATCATAACTTGAAAAATCTTGATTAAGTCTTACATAATCTTCTAGTGTACCACCAGTTTCTTCCATAAAATCTACAACTTTTTGTAAATTTTCAGGCAAAGCTTGACCAGTCTCTTTAGCTTCTACTATTTCTTCAGCTAGTTCCTCTGTTTGTTCTTCAATTTCTTCTTCAGTAATTTCTTCTAGTACTGGAGTTTCTTGTGCTTCACCTTCCGGTTGTACTTCTTCTTGTTTTTCTGTGGTATCGGCATTTTCATCGACTCCAACCACTCCCTCGTCGACAGGGTTATCTTCTTTAGTTTCATCTTTTTTTGGTTTGTTTAAATCAACAACATAATCGCCGTCTTCATTAAATTTTGGTTTTTTAGTTTCTTCAACTGGTTGTTCAGCTGTTTGTGTAGTTTCTTCAACTACATTTTCATTGTTTTCTTCCATAATATAATATAATAATAATTAATAATTGTTATCTAGGATCAAAGGCACCTAAATCAAAACCCCCACCCATTATATCATTACTTGCTGACTCAAAGTTTTTAGGTGGTTTTTGATTATTTCTTTG
>Ga0208793_1001274_pt1 | contig 14943 bp, 21 predicted proteins | sample 17_taG_FD_184092 | JGI IMG/M metagenome (GOLD analysis project Ga0208793, IMG submission 184092) | Marine viral communities from the Subarctic Pacific Ocean - 17_ETSP_OMZ_AT15314 metaG (SPAdes) (version 2) | ecosystem: Environmental > Aquatic > Marine > Oceanic | place: Pacific Ocean | collected...
GAAGTTTTCTTCTGCACGTTTATCTGCTCTAGTTTGAAGGTCAGCTATTTTTCTATCTTTTTCATCTTGGCGTAACTGATCCATACCAGCCCTTATGCCACCCCACATACCCATTACACATTCCTCCGTGACATAAGACCTATTGGTTTATCTTCTACTATTTCTTCAGGTAACTTAGATGTTTCTTGAGTTGGTTCTTCTAATGTAGATAGATCAACTTCACCTGTATCTTCCATATCCTCAAGTATCTTAGATGCTTTTCTACTTTCTATAGCATAATCTATATCTTCTTGGGACATCTCTTCTTCTTCGATACCTTCCTCATAATCAATACCAGCTTCTTCAGCTATGTTCTTTATAAACTCATGTACTATAGGTGCTATAATAAGACTAACATCTATAGTGTGTCTACCTTCTGATACAGCTGCCCGTAGTATACCTTCAGTTAATGTAACTACATCTATACCTAACTGAAGCATAGTAACTGCTGCTTTTGTTTTATCTTTTTTGGTTAGCCTGTCTATGTGCCACATAAGAGCATCTTCTGGTGAAGATATTTGTGGTGGGTTTTCCCAAGGAGAATTTTTTGGCTCTGAGGTCAACGACTGACCAGGTATAGGTGCACTAAACATTATTATTACAGTCCTTTATGAATTTGTTTGTGTAAACAGATCAAGTTCTGCTTGTCTTCTTTTGACAAGACCTTCATTAACTTTACCATCTGCCTTATTATATTCAAGCATCATCATAGATATTTCTTCATTACCTCGTGTGCCATTCTCTATTAACTTATTAAATCCACCTGATCCATTGTTATATGCAAAACTTGTAAGTGCTTTTACTTGATTATCATTCCATCCATAGCCATGCTTACTATTAGCATCTTTAACTATCTTCTCAAACTTTTTAGTATAAGAGTTAAGTTCACTTAATGCTGTTTCTTTATTTATAACTTGACCTTTAGTGGAAGGTGTACCAAAACCAATAGAATATCCATTACCATCTTTGTATGCTGTATAAGAATCTTTAATTTTATTCTCAAAGCCAGCTATAAACTTAGCTGTACTGTCATCAATCTCAATCATACCGGAGGCTTCACCTACAGGTATATCATCCGTAATTAAATAGTTACTATCAGCATCACCTGATGGCATATCTAATGAAGCTACTTTAGTACCCATAGATTCTTTTATTTCTTTACCTCTATTAAATATAGTATTAAATGCTTCTGTTAAAAAATCATCTTCTAAATTATCAAAAGAATCTTTAAGAGATTTACGTTTAGGTACTATACCACCTAGTTTTTCATCATCATCTTCTTCAATAAATCGAGATCGTTTTCTACCTGAAAGACCTTTTTGTTGAAACCTCATTTCAGCTTCTTCTCTCGCAGTAGCTAGTAATCCTTTGTATTGTAAACTCATTTTAATATCCTATTATACATTTTTAAAGAAGCTACCAGCAGCTCCAATTAGAACTGACCACATATCGGTTTTTTCAGCATCTTCTCTAGCCTTATCATACTCTGCATATTTTTTATCTGCGAGTATAATATCCAGTGCACGATCCTTAGAAGCTTCAGAACCTTTATATGCATAGTCCATAAGGTCACGTTCACGTTGCCATATTTGATCAAGAGTGCCTTGAGTGAATGCATTAGCTGCTTGAGCTTGTTGCATGTTAGCTTGGTTCTGTGCCTGTGAATTATATGTAGCTACATTCTGTCTCCACTGAGCATTAGCTTGAGCTATTACTAATGCATTTTGTGCATTAAATTGTTCACGTTGATTTTCTACCTGAGCATTAAACTGCTGTGCTGCATTTTTAGTACCAGCATTAAACTGTTCTGTTGTATTAAGTTGAGTAGCATTAAACTGCTGTACCTGTTGCTGCAGGTTAGCCATAAACTGTTTAGTCTGTGTTTCAGATGAAGCATTAAATTGTTTGGCTGCATTATCAGCCGCTTGATCTGTAAACAGAGACTGTATAACCTGTTGAGATTTAAACATCTCTGTTTGTTGCTGATTGTTTAAGTTTGCCATGTCCATATCTAAGAAAGACTTAGCATTTTGTACTGCAGCTTGCTGTTGATTAGATAGATTTTGTTGTTCTAGATTAGCAACAGATGCTGCTTGAGCCATCACCATAGCTTGATTATTACTTAGGTTGTTTAAATTCATCGTATTAGCATTACGTGAGTTCTCAAGCGCAATAGATTGTTCAGCTGTAAAGTTCATGTTAGCTATATCAGATATTTTAGCTGAGTTAGCAACACGAGCTTGGAAAGCTTGATCAAATTCTTGTCCTATAAATGTAGCACGTTGTTGTGCGGCAAGCATAGCACGTTGTTGTCTATTCGAAAGGTTAGCCATTTCAAACCCTGCGACAGTTTGGGCATCCTGCATAGCTATAGGTAATGCAGATTCCATCGTTGCTTGTATAATAGCTTGACCAGCCATTGACGAAGAACTTAAACCTCTAGCCGCCATCTGAGCATTAGCACTACGCATTGCTCCAGCTGCCCACGAAGGAGTAGCACCACCTTCAAAGTCTTGCATAAGATCATCAAGCTGACCTTTTACTGTAGCTTTATCTGATGGTGTAGCAGTAGCTGCTTGTATCTGTTCACTAAATGCAGATGCTTTAGCTGCATCAGCTACACCTGATATTAATTCACCCTCTTGTATTTCTCTTTGTACTGGGTTATCCATTACTGTAGCTGTACCTTGAGCTGCAGTTATTGACGATACGTCAGTCGTCGTAGGATCTTTCGTAGCAGCTTCTACTAAACTTTTATCAGATACCGTACCTGTAGCAGCTGTAGTACTCTTAGTGGCTTCCTTAACAGCATCTGAAGCTGTAGTAGCAGTCATAGTAGAAGCAGTAATTGGAGTAGCTCCTTCAGCTACGTTAGTACTAGCAATAGTATCTGGAGATACTGTAGTAGCTGGAGCAGTTATAGCACCTGCACCTTTATCTATGCTAGCACCCTCAGTTTCAGCATCTACAGAAGAAACTTCAGGAGCTTTAGCTAATGATTGAGGGTCAGTTAAAGATGTCTTGACTAAATCACGAGTTCCAGAAGTTAGTTGTGCTCCCTCATAACCTTGAGCATTTTTTATTTTATTTTGTAATGCTTGTATTGTATTGTTATATGCTTTTTCTACCTGCTTTGCAATATCTTCGGTTTCTATATTAGGTTTAGGTACAGCTTGAACTTTTTGTATTCTTCTTCCATAAAGAGCTAAATTATCTATACCATCCTGAGTATACCTAGAAGCTTCCCCTATATCTTCTTTATACTTATCTTTTAATTTAACATCACCACCTCTATCAAAACCTAAAGGTGTTGTTCCATTACTATCTCCACCACCAAACACAGCTAGATCTCTCAAGTGAACACTTGGCATAAAAGGATTATAAAGACTTCTGCTCATAATTTAAACTCTTTCGTATGTCTCTTATCTGGATCGTGTAGCCTACGCCAGTTTACTTTTTCTTTTCGTTTATATGTTTTGTGATGCTGTTTACGAATCATAGACATTACTTGTCTCGCATGTCCGTAGGGTGTTACAAACTCAATACCCCATAGTTCCTCTTTATTATCGGATACATAATCATTCTCAGTTATGTAATAGTTATTAGATAACAAATCTTTTCCAGACTGCTTATCTAACCAACACCAGGTTACTAAACCTATTGGCTTATTACCCTGATAATATAGACTAATTCGGTTATATTTAATAGGAGCTATTAGATATCTGTAGATGTCTTCTACATTATAAACCTTATGCCACTTACTTTGCCTAAATAATTCTAAACCATCTGCTATAGCTTTATTATTATTTATTTGCATTATACTAGTTTAACTCAAAAACACTAAAAAGTCAAGATAATTCAGTCTGCTAAAGGATTATCTAGGGCTCTTTGTAGCTTGGCATTGAGTCTATCTTCTAGTTCTTTCATTGCTGAAGACTGTGATACCCTTACACGTTCTCGTTGGTTCTCAAATCGTACCTCAGCATCGTCTATCATTGAACGTACCTTGTCTTCATTGTCACGTACCATGTCTTCCACTCTATCAGTCTGTTGTTCGATACGTAACAGATCATCTTTTAGACCATTCTTAATATCTCTAGTGTACTCTACACTTTCTTCAACCTTCTCAGATATACCTGATACCTTAGCATCCATGACATCCATCTGTTGTTGATATGCACCTAAGTCTAATCCTGCAACTTCTTCTATCTTTTGGTAGAGAGTGAAGCCACCATACAAACCACCAACTACTGTAGACAAGAAAGCTATTATAGCTAGTACTGAACTTGCTGTTAGTTTTACACCGCCAGCTTTTACTTCTTTATCTGCTAGGCTTTCAACGTTTGTTAAATCTACCATTAGTTCTCAAAGTCCATACCACCTGTCTGTTGCAGGTTCTTTAATGCTTCTAGCTCATTACGTAGTTGTTGTATTTCTAATCTACGTTGAGCTAACTCTACCTGATACAAGTCATCACAATTAATACGAGACTTAGGTTTATCTAAGGGTATAACAACACGAGCATATACACCTAAATCTTTTGACTGTAATGGGTTTTGATATATATCAACACTATTACCTACGTTATTGAGTACACCTGTAACACCAAACTCTAAGTTTACACCACCACCTACAGCATTACTACAGTCTAAGTTACCTGCCCTAAATCTATCTGACTGATAGTTCATTGGTGGGTTAGGTAGTGTTAGAGCTAGGTTGTTACTTTCAGCTACTGCTGAACTAGCTACGACACATAAAGCTAATACTAATCTCATGCTGGCTCACCATCAATACGGGAGCATATCCTAGAGACAATCAAAGTTCTTGACTGTGTGTTCTTCTTTACCTTTGATGTAGTACAAATATATGTAGCTTCATCTAAATCTAACTCACGTATATACACAATAAAATCTTTACGTTGTTTATAACCTACTTTAATAATTCTATACTTAGATGAAAAGGGTATGTTTGTAAAGTTTAAATCAAACAAATCTATCTGATAATACTCTACATCTTCTCGTGAGTTAAACAAAGACATCTCTGCTTTAACTACACCTGTAACATACGTAGGCTTTAGTACTGGGTAGGCTGGTGTCATCTCATGTGCAGAAACAACAGTAGCCCATCCCATAAACGCTATGATTAGTTTATTTAGCAATACAACTCGCTTGTACTACAGCAACATATGTACCACCAGTGAAAGGCTTTGAGGCGGCATAGGTCGCAGTCGAACTTGTAGAAAACCATGTACTACCAGCAACAGTTAAATCAAATACAGTTGTGTTGTCATAGACTACCTTAGCTGCATCATAACCTGACATACCTGCATCTGATGTTTTAGTTACAGATGTTGAACCTGTCCATGTTACATTGTCTGACAATGCAGGTGATGATGTAAATGAAGTAGGGTGAGTAATGTTAGCTGTATAGTAATCTGCAATAGCTACATCAAATCTAATAACAGGTAATACACCACCATCAGAAGGTGCAGTACTTAGTACACTAGCTGAAGGGTTGCCGTATACACCTGCTTTATCTGTCTGTATAATACACTTAGCGGATACATTACCTGTAATATCTACATTAGCAAATGCTGGTAATGCACAAAGTGATAGTAGTGCTGTTAAATATTTCATTGTATTCCTCATTTGTTATACTGCATGTCTACCATTTTTTCATGTAGTACTTGTTGGGCTAAATTGTTTCGTAAAGCTTTCTTGTTGTCGGGTATAGTCCCGTCTTTTAATCCAGCTGCATCGTTTAGTGTACCGCCGTTTATCTTCGCATTATAATACATGTTAATATTAGTTTGTCTATTTAGTGCCAGTATTATATCACTTTGATTCTGTGTTTTGAATAATGTAAGAGCATTAGCAGAGGCAGTCAATCCCATCTCTATACGTGACTCTTCTTCTTCCTCTTCTTCATCTAGTATAAGTTTACCATCTTCGTCATACTGAAACTCGTCAGCTTCTAGTGTATCTACAACTGCATCATCTTCTAGTGCATCATAGACTACAACCTCTGGTATCTCAGGCATAGGTTTTACATAACCTGCACATGATGGATCAGACTGTGGATCATAGCATTTGTCTAACCTGTAGTTGTATATTACAACAGCATCTTTAACAGTTCCTTCACCCTCAACTTCAACAAACCCAGTACCCCATTTAGATGCTGGTATATTTGAAAGAGGGAAAGACTTAACAATAGTATTTCCGGGTACACCAGACCAATCATCAGTCTCTCTAAATGTATAACCATCTCCACTTGAGTTATGATTACCTACATGTACCTTCATATCAGCATCTGGGTCTTTTACTGTAGTATACCTGTAGAGTAATCCATTTATATCTACACCACCAATGCTAGGTAATATAGAGTCCATAGTCCAACCTAATGCGTTAGATGCCGCATTACTTGTAGCACCGTAAGTGTACGGCTCAGAGTAGGAGTAAGAAGGCAAGAGTACTAAAGATAACACCCAAGCCAATCTTAGTTTCACTGTTCTCATCAAACAACTTTCTGATTACATCATTCTGATCTCGTTCGATCTCTTCTTTAACTGCTTCCATCTCCCATGCTAGCCTAGCTTTATCACCAACTAAGCCATCTTTAGGGCATGGTGTACCTGCATTCATCATAGCATCAAACACTCTTTCGTCTTGACACATTACGGATACTGCGGCTACCTTCATGCCCATGTCATACATAGTCTTGGCATTCTTGAGTTTCTCACAGTTCATGTCACGTACTGTACGACCTGCTGAGATACCCAGTATCTGTGTCTGTACTGCCCCTGCTACACCTACAGTACATAAGTCAGAGTTACTTCCACTTATCTGAGGAGATATGGCTGATGGTGGTGGGCTATTGATTGTAGTTTCCATAGACCCTTCTGATGTTATAGTGCTGTTAGTGTCAGTATATATTGTATCATCATTGGCATATGAAGCAGTGCCAATTAGTAGGGTAAGTAATGTAAGTAAGAGTTTCATTTACTATCTTGTTCTGCCATTCTTTCTACTAAGTTACGAATAGCTTTAATGTTTTCGTCAATACGACCTAAAGAGACAGCTTGCATTTGTACTGTCTTCTCTAGTGTATTTATACGAGTTTCTTGGCGAACTAAATCACGAGCATTATTTTTGACGGTAGAGTCTAGCGAAGACACATACCATACAAGTGATATAGTTTGTAGTACTATAGCTACGATTAACGTAACTGGTACTGACTTAGAAAGATGCCAACTCTCAGTCATTATTCAATAACTACATTCGGAATGGGCTGTATTGCTACTAACTCATCGACTGTAGAAGCCGCATCTATAGAAGATAATGCTGGTGCATCTCGTAATGCTTGCTTATCAGCAATTATTTGCGTTGTATCAGCACTTGTTTCAAGAGCTTTCATGTAAGCTGTATCTAAATCTGCTAATGGGTTTACTCTAGCTTGACGTATTTTATCACGCCAAATATCTTTAGCTTTAGCCATGTTTACAGATATAACACCTGTATCTTCGTTTGCTTCCCAACCATTACGAAAAGTACGTTCAGCTGGTATTTCATAGTTTGCGCTGTTATATTCTGTTGCGCCTATTTTAATTAATGTAGACATTTTTTTATCCTTATGTTGGTTTTGTAGGCCAATTCACTGAATTGGGAAATCCAGATTGTTCTGGTACGTTTAACAAGTCAGTTCGATATTGTGTCCACTCTGCTTGTTTGGAATCTGTAAGGTCAGCCCAACGCAAAGGGTTTGTTACTATAGGGTCTACTAACTCGACTAATAACAAATCTCTTTCGTCTCTAACTTCTTTTCCTACTTGAGTATCTTTTAAGTTTTGGTCAAATACTATTTCTTGAGTATCTAAATTAACTTTATGATGTCTTTGCTCAACTTGTGTTTCTGAAGATAAATAAGAAAAACCTACCCATTCACCCTCGTTAATAACAGGCTCTGTTCCCCAGTTCTCAGAAACTATTTCACCTGTAGTGTTATTGTAAAAATAATAAAACATTTATTTGTTTCCTTTTATCCTAGTTTCGCCCATGAAATCCATTTTTCATTACCACCGCTAGTAATTGTAAAATTTCCTGTTGTTGTTACAAGCCCATAAACTGCGTGTTGCACACTATTAGAGCGGTTAGCTGGTGCGTAACCTGTTAGCTGTGTACCATTGTCATAAAAATGACCACTAAACCAACCGTCGTCAACATTACTGTAAGAACTTAACGTGGCAGAACCCCAATTACTATTATCACCCTTGTGCCAACAAACTAATGCATAAGTCCCTGCACCGCCTGTCGTAGTAAGAGAACCACCAAAAGTCCCTGCGCTTGCGGTAACTGTAAAATCAGAGGCTACGTTACCTTCTTCTACCTCAACCCCAGAATCAAAATCGTCATCGCCTCTTATTATACTTACCATTTGTTAATCTCCTAGTTTTATATATTTTACATTGTTAAAGTCAGCTCTACTATACCGTGATCAGCTGATACATAATTAGACTTGTGTGCAGAACAACATCTTACACTTGAAGTTGATTTAACTGTGCCAGAAACTTCTGATCTGTAGTGTGCCGCTACATTCAAATCACCTACGGCGTCACCTTTACCAACATTCATTGCAGTACAATATCCTGTACTCGCCACACTGTTTGTGAAGTTAACTGTCCAAAGACCTGTACCGTTATCTAAAATAGAAGAAACATTACCAGAAGCAAATATAGAAACTGTACCTGTCCCATCCCATGAAGCCCAAGCCTTAGATGTGTAAAGATCAGCACCACCTGTAGTCTTTAAATTATCTACTTTTATTGTACTCATTGTGCCATCTCCCATGCGTTTCTAAATTGTCTATTGCTAGGAACTTGTTCTGTTTTAACGATCTTAAACATAGGTCTATTATATTCCACAGCCCACACCCTTCTTGGTATGTCTTTCATAACTAAATACTCCATTGCTTCTTCTTCAGTTAATTTACCTATTCTTGGTGCAGTAAATTGCTTTTCCCATTTACTAGGGTCATGCTTAAAAGTAGAATGTCTACCTTCATCAATAGCTTTTTGCTCATCATCTTGCAGTTCCCAATAAACAGATATAGGTGGTAGCTTCCCTGCCATTGCATCAGCTAACCAGTTATCACTAGGGACAAGAACCATAGCTGGTTGTTCTGGGTGATCAGGTTCTTCATATACCACTCTATAAGTACTCATTCATCACCTACACAAATTAAATCCATGTTAAACGCATCATCTTGAGTACCATCGTCATGATCTACAGAAAATACAGGTACATTAGATGTTGTCTTATTACCTTGAAAAGAGTTATGATCATCAGTGTCATCTTGAGAAGCATAGTCTGTTATATTAGCACCTGCTGTTGAAACGGCTGTGTAAGTACTAGAGGAACTAAAACTGTTACTGTAGTTTACCGTATAGCGACCTTCTCCCATGTCAGTAACCGTAGACACATTGCCATCCCCACGTATAGTTAAAGTACCAGTGCCTTTCCAATTACACCAAACCCTAGACAAGAAGATTTTGCCTCCACCTGAAGTAGCTTCTTCGATGTTATTTACTTTTAATGTACTCATTTATACCACCGTCCATGTTTCGCCATCACCCACTGTAACGGTAACGCCGCTGTTAATTGTTATTGGCCCAGCACTCATTGCATTTTTACCATTTGTAATTGTATAGTTTGTCGTAACATTCTGACCATTCTCCCAGAAAATTTCATCATTACCTCCACCACCAGCACCTGCACCACCAGCTTCAGCCCAAGTTAATCCACCTGTATTACCTGATTGTGCTGTAAGTACATACCCATTAGTAGGGCTGTTAGAAACTTTAAGGTTAGCTTCATCGACTACGTTGTTAGCTATGGTTAAAGAAGTAGAACCTGTAACTTCACCTGTATGTGTTAGGTTAGTATTCGTAACTGTCTCTGTAGCAGAAGTTAATCCAGTAATGTGTCCGTATGTATCAAGAGTAATATCTTGAATATATGTACGACCAGAATTATTAACAGATGCTTGTGTAGATGTGTCCGAATGCGATAGTGTAACTGTACCAGAACTACCTCCTCCTGTCAAGCCAGAACCAGCAGTAACACCTTGTATATCTCCACATGCACCAGTTGTAATTGCAGTAACGTGACCTCGACCATCTACTGTTATTTGATCAATCTTTGTGGCATTAGATGTACTACCATATGTACCACTAAGTGTAGAGGTATCTTTATGTGAAATTGTTAAGTCATAAGGATCGCCATCTGATCCTGTACTTGTATCAGTCCAATTTACATCTATATCTTGGCCTTCAACAAACTTCATTTCCTTACCATGAGAAATAGTAACTTCTGTACCATCACCATCTTCCATTACAAAAGTAGTAAGCTGATTAGTGTTAGTATCAGTATTGGTTACTGTTTCTGTCGCTGTAGCTAAACCTGTGACGTGTCCATAAGTATCAAGTGTAATGTCTTGAATGTATGTTCTGCCAGAGTTATTTGATGAAGCCTGAGATGATGTATCACTATGACTTAGTGTTACATTACCAGTACCGCCGCCTGATAATCCAGAACCAGCAGTAATTGTTTGGTCGTCTTTAGCATTTGTCTCTATAGTATCTAGCTTATTACCATCAGTAGATACGTTACGTCCATCTACTGTGCCAGATACTACTACATTGCCTGTTATGTCAATGCCTGTTGATGTTGTGGCTAGTTTTTTGCTGTTGTCGTAATAAAGGTCAACAGAAGCGTTAGGGTTTACAACGATACTTTCTTCGCCATTTTCGGCTCTAATTCTAATCTGGTCACTGCCACCATATATAAATAATTCACCAGTTGAATTTTGAATAGCACTATTAGACCCATCATGGTAAATCTGTAAGTCAGACCCAGCACCGAATATGGCTTTGTCGTTATCACCGAATGACAAGTTGCCTGTCATTGTGCCACCAGATTTAGGTAACTTAGTACCCAGTTGTGTCTGTATATTAGATGTAACACCATCTATATAGTTTATCTCTGTAGTCGATGCGGTTACACCATCTAGTTTATTTATTTCAGTTGCTGAGGCAGTTATTGCTGTACCACCCAAGTTAATTGATTCTACAAATGCTACATCAAAAGAGGCTGTTGATTTACCTAAGTCATAAGTAGCATCAGTTTTAGGATACCAAGCTGTACCATCACCTAGAAACTCTTGGGCTGGCCCTACTACAGTAATAACACCGCCTTCTGCGGCAGTACCATCATGTGTGTGACCAGAGGTACTAAAAGCTGTTTGTATTGCGTCAAACTCACCATCTAAATCAGAAGCATTAATTACGTTACCGTTTGCTATATTGTTTGTTGAGTCGTTACGTGTATAACCTGTACCCATTTCTATTTCCTATCGTTGTTAGAGTATTCAAGTAAAACAGTGTCTACTATAAAAGGTGGATTGTTTACTGTTGTAAACTCATATTGTAATGAAACTGTAAAAAATGAACCTGTTGTATTAGTTTCAATAACTGTTTCTGGATCACCTCCGTAGCTAACATCTCCAAATATTGCACTACCAAATATAGCAACCTCACCACCTCCTGATAAAGGTTGTATTACATTAGGTCTTTGAAAGTCATACTTAAAAGTTAAATTACCATCTACGTTACCTTCTGGGTCATAGTATGTAGTAGCTTTAAATAAAGTCTTTCTTACTTTAGGGTCATTAATAGACATGAATGGAGTAAAAAAACTTGCCGATATTACAGAACCATCAAATGTATTACCTGTTTCTAGTCTGTAAATATAACCAGTCTCCCCTACAAATAAGATAACTTCAGAACTACCTGAGGTAGCAGATGCTGTACGGTAGGCTTTAATACCTTTAGTTTGCGACCATGAAAAACTAGATGCATCTTGATCAGCGAACTGTGTACCTATATAACCTTCAACTACAGAATCTGTTTGGCCTGATGCAAACCCCATAATACGATATTGAGATTTACTTCTAATTGTTAAAGATACTACATCTGCATAAGAAGCTGTAAACTCTGTTATGTTGTCTTGTATATTACGAGATGCTACAGATAAGTTAAAGTCACCAATACGAGCAGTAGCACCTAGAAACCTTAAACCATCACGAGCCAAAAACATAATATCACCACCGACTTCTTGGATAGTATCAGGTTCTGAACAACCTAAGTCTTCTGATATTTCTGCTAATTGAAATGATGAAGAGGCAGTACCTGTAAGCTGATGTATGCTTGAGTTAGTAAATATAATTAGTTTATCACGGAATGTTATTAGACCTGTGATACGTGAAGGTAATCTAATAGAACCTGCGCCATTAGCAGGAGTAAAATCATTTTGTAGAAAAGGTGCAGAGAATACTAAGTTAGAACCTTTACCAAAAAATAGATGGTCTTTAAAAGCTGCTACTACTTCAGAACCTAATACACTTGAAGAGCTATCTAATACTTTAAGCCCTTCATTAGTTCCCCAAGTAATAGGATAGTTAGTGCTATCAACCATTACGGTACGTTCTGTGCCATCGTAGTTAAAATTTATAAATCTAGCTTTAGTACCACCTGCCATAGACCGACCAATAAATGTTACTGTTGCTGTATCGGCAGGGCTAGAAGCTAAAGCAGGGTATATACTAATACTTCCATGACCAGAGCTAATAGAAGGAGCTGATAAAACTGTATAAACTTTTTCAACACCTGCTATAGTAAACGTATCACCTACTCTAGCAACATCTGTATCGGATGTAAATCCTTGTACTATTAAAGTAGTACCCGATTGACCTGAAGTTTTTACATTAGTAGAACCGTAGTTAGGCACAGTTTGATTAGTAAATGTAGAACCTGTAGAAGAATATAAATTACCATCTCTATAAACTAAGGTAGTACTAACATTGTTAGCTGTATCTACGAAGAAGTGTAAGCCCTCTGTTTTACTTGTCTTATTACTAAATGTAATTGATGCTTTATCTGCTGGTGAACTAGCTAAAGTTGGTGTAATTGTCAGTGTAGTTTCTTTATTAGTATTACTAAAAGAACTACTTGCTACAGTATATGTACCCGATACCCCTGCTATCTGAAAAGTAGAACCGTTTGTAATACTTACAAAAATATTAGCTATAACAAGAGATGTACCTGACTGAGAACTTCCTTGTACTACAGGAGAGCCGTATGTTGGTATGTAACTACTAGTGTATTTATTAAAGCCATTAATACGCCTATACCCACCCTTAACAGAAGGCTCAAAGTTTATCAATCTTCTAGCAGAACCCGAAGCCTTAAGGCCCTGCTGTAACCTTGACATGTTACTTATTAGACCTCCATTTAACTCAAGAGGAAATGCTTGCCAACCTGTAGCCATTAAAAATGCACCCTCGTATCATATAGATAATCAAATTTGTTTATGTATATAGACTTCATATTCTTAACACCTTCAGTAAACTTTTGAAGAGACAGTTGTGCTGATTGATTGTCATTTCTAAATATCTGTACGTAGTACATTGCACCATCAACTATAATATGTCTATAGGCTTCTGGTGCAGAAGGTACGTCTGAGTGTAGTATAAGATCTACTGGAAGAGAATACATCTCGTATATAAGTTCATAATTTTTGTCAGGTGAAGGATGTACTATGTACTGATTACCCGGAGCTCTTATTATATGTGTAGGTATCTTACGAATACTCTCGTCTTCATTATACTCACCATCTACATGCTTAGAAAGATAGTCCTTATAATTCATTTTCTTTAAGGCAACAGTTGCGTTATCAAATGTAGAGTTACGTTTTATTCTAAATGTACTGTAGTCTACTGTCTTAGCATTGTAAGGTATATCATACCTCATATCACCTGCAGTTAATATATCTTCTTGTTCTAAGTAATTAAAAGGCCATTGAAACTGCTCTTGATTTAGTAATCTAATAGAAGAATTTATAGCATCTTTAGCTGTATTATAAAAACCTGTAGCATCTGCAAAGTTACTTGAACTAAGTTCAGTCTCATTAACTCTACGATTTAAATCATTGACCAGTTCTAAATAATTATATGCCATGATTATCGTTCCTTGATTGGTAGCTGAATAACACGCTCTGACACTAATGAAGTATTAAATGTAACTGCACATGTTATCTTGTATGTTTTATTAGCTGTACCTGCACCAAACCTAGCTGTAGCTACAGTAGATGTATTAGTCTGTTGATATAAAGTAAGGCCATCTACTGTTTCACCTGAAGACACTGCTGTCTTAGTACCATCAGCATTTTTAATTGACCAGTTTACAGCCTCTATGGAATGTGTGTCTAGAAATCTTGACCAATCTACTGAGTAATCTAATATTTCGTCGGGGTCTTTGAAAGGCCATTTCATTATGCTGCAATCCTATCCGCTAGTATTAACAAGTTTCTATTCTCATGAAGTACTAATACATTGTTACTATAATCTTGAAGAGCTACTGTTACTACTTTATTTTCTGAAGGTATGTTTATTGTAAATCTAGTATCTTGATCTATAGGTGTTAGTTCTACTATACCTACGTTATCAGATACTTCTGATGTAGTTACTGGGCTTGTTGTTGCACCTAGTAAGTGTAATTGTTCTAATTCAGGTACTGTTAATTCAAAGTTTGTTTCTAAATTTTCTGCACTAAGGTTGTGCAAAACAGTAATGTTAGGTGAGGTAGTAGATGTAGAAGAGTTAAGATTATTTGCAGTAAGAGTTTGATTTTGATTTATACTTACTACATTTGATTCTGAATTACTTTCTACATCTGTAGCATTTAAATTATTTAATTCTGAAAGGTCAGGCTCTGTAACAGAAGAACTTGAAACAACATCAGTAGAAATAAGGTTATGTAACTGATTTATCGTAGTTGCTGTAGTCTCAGAATCT
>Ga0208793_1001277_pt1 | contig 14924 bp, 7 predicted proteins | sample 17_taG_FD_184092 | JGI IMG/M metagenome (GOLD analysis project Ga0208793, IMG submission 184092) | Marine viral communities from the Subarctic Pacific Ocean - 17_ETSP_OMZ_AT15314 metaG (SPAdes) (version 2) | ecosystem: Environmental > Aquatic > Marine > Oceanic | place: Pacific Ocean | collected...
CCATTGGTTCCAGAACAAAAAGATTGCTACCTATATTACTGGCACTCATTACATGTACTTGCAGTGGACCAAGATTGATGTTGGGAGACCAGATTTTAGGGAAGCAAACAGATTATTCTTTATATTCTGGGAAGCTTGCAAAGCAGATACAAGATGCTACGGAATGTGTTACCTTAAAAACAGACGTTCAGGTTTTTCATTTATGGCATCCGGAGAAACTGTTAATTTGGCCACAGTATCATCTGATTCAAGATACGGTATATTATCAAAGTCAGGTGCTGATGCAAAAAAAATGTTTACAGATAAAGTTGTACCAATATCCATCAACTATCCGTTCTTTTTCAGACCCATACAAGACGGTATGGACAGACCGAAAACAGAACTTGCATATAGAGTACCAGCTTCAAAGTTTACTCGTAAAAGATTTGAGTCTAAAAACAAAACTCAAGATATAGCTGGATTAGATACAACTATTGATTGGAAAAATACAGGGGACAACAGTTACGATGGTGAAAAGCTCGCGTTATTAGTGCATGATGAAGCAGGTAAATGGGAACGTCCAGAAAACATTCTTAACAACTGGCGAGTTACAAAAACTACGCTTAGATTAGGTTCAAGAATAATTGGTAAGTGTATGATGGGTTCAACATCAAATGCTTTAGATAAAGGAGGAACAAATTTTAAGAAACTATATAATAATTCAGATGTTACGAAAAGAAACGCCAATGGCCAAACTCGCTCAGGATTATATTCTTTGTTCATACCTATGGAATGGAACTACGAAGGATTCATTGATATGTATGGAATACCTACGTTCGACACTCCTAAAGAAGAAACACTTGGTCCACAGGGAGATCCAATAGAGATAGGAGTAATAGAGCATTGGCAAAACGAAGCTGATGGATTAAAAAATGATCAAGATGCTTTAAATGAATTTTATAGGCAGTTTCCTCGTACAGAGGAGCATGCTTTTAGAGATGAAGCAAATAACAGTATATTTAACTTAGTTAAGATATACGAACAAATAGATTATAATGAAGATTTAAAAAGCTCTGCTGGGATAACACAAGGTAATTTTCAGTGGGCTATGGGTAGTAAAGATTCAAAAGTAGTATTTTACCCTGATAATAATGGTAGATTTAAAGTTAGCTGGGTTCCACCAGTTCACTTACAAAATAATGTAATTATTAAAAACGGTAGAAAAACACCTGGTAATGAACACATGGGAGCATTTGGTTGTGACTCATATGATATATCAGGAACTGTAGACGGAACAGGATCTAAAGGTGCATTGCATGGGTTAACAAAGTTTTCTATGGAAAACTGTCCACCCAATCAATTCTTTTTAGAGTATATAGCAAGACCTCAGACCGCTGAGATCTTCTTTGAGGACGTTCTAATGGCACTTGTATTTTATGGGATGCCTATACTTGCAGAAAATAATAAACCACGTCTATTGTATTATTTAAAAAGGCGAGGTTACAGAGGTTACTCAATGAATAGACCAGATAAATCTTGGAATAAATTATCTGTTGCAGAAAAAGAAATAGGTGGTATACCTAATTCAAGTGAAGATATTAAACAAGCTCACGCGGCTGCAATAGAAATGTATATACAAGATCATGTTGGTTTAAAAGGAGATGGTACTTATGGAAATATGTATTTTAACTCTACTTTAAACGACTGGGCTGGATTTGATATAAATAAACGAACTAAATACGATGCCGCAATAAGTTCTGGCCTAGCGGTTATGGCTTGTAACAGGCATCTATATACTCCACACGCATCAATGGAAAAACAAAAATTAAACATAAGTTTTGCTAGATATAAACAAGCTGGCATGCGATCAAAAATAATAGAATAACATGGCTGAATCAGTTGTAAAAGGTTACTTTCCAAGTCAAATCGCAAGCGATTTAGAAAAGAATAGCCAAGAATATGGTTTAAAGGTTGCTAAAGCTATAGAGTCTGAGTGGTTTAAAAGAGATTCAGGTACTAATAGGTTTTATAGTAATTCTAATGAGTTTCATAGATTAAGATTATATGCAAGAGGAGAACAAAGTATACAAAAATATAAAGACGAATTATCAATTAATGGTGACTTATCTTATTTAAACTTAGATTGGAAACCAGTACCTATTATACCTAAATTTGTAGATATAGTAGTTAATGGTATATCTGAAAGAGCTTATGATATAAAAGCTTTTTCACAAGATCCATATGGTGTTAGTAAAAGAACTAAGTATATGGAATCGATACTTAGAGATATGCAAACTAAAGAGTTAATACAGTTTGCTAAAGAAAACTTTAATGTTGATATGCAAGAAAATCCTACTGAAGAGTTACCAGACTCTAAAGAAGAACTTGACTTACATATGCAATTAAACTATAAACAAGCTGTTGAAATAGCTGAAGAACAAGCTATAAACACATTGTTAGAAGGTAACAAGTATGAATTAACTAGAAAAAGGTTAAACTATGATCTTACTACAATAGGTATAGCAGCTGTAAAAAATACTTATAATACATCTGAAGGTGTTAAGGTTGAATACTGTGATCCAGCTAATATGATATACTCATACACTGAATCACCTTATTTTGACGATATATATTATGTTGGAGAAATAAAATCACTACACTTAAATGAGGTTAAAAAACAATTCCCTGATTTAACTAATGAAGATTTAAACAATATAACTAAACAGGGTGTTCACAACACTGGTTTGTTTAATAGAACAGTGTCTGAGACAAATAACTTAGATAAAAACACAATACAAGTATTATACTTTAATTATAAAACATATGCTAACGAAGTATATAAAGTTAAAGAAACTGCAACTGGTGCTACTAAAATTATTATAAAAGATGATAGTTTTAACCCACCGGGTTTAGACGAGCAATTAGAAGCTAGATATGGAAAAATGTCTAGATCTATAGAGGTTCTATATGAAGGAGCGTTAGTTTTAGGTACGCAAAGATTATTGAAATGGGAGCTTGCTAAAAACATGATGAGACCTAAAAGTGATTACACTAAGGTTAAAATGAACTACAACATCGTAGCTCCAAGAATGTACAAAGGTAGAATTGAATCACTAGTCAGTAGAATAACTGGTTTTGCAGATATGATACAGTTAACTCATTTAAAGCTACAACAAGTTATGTCAAGAATAGTACCAGATGGTATATATTTAGATGCTGATGGTTTAGCTGAAATTGATTTAGGTAACGGTACGAATTATAATCCTCAAGAAGCATTGAATATGTTTTTTCAAACAGGTTCTATATTAGGTAGATCATTTACATCTGAAGGTGATATGAATCCTGGTAAAGTACCTATACAAGAAATAAATAGTGGTTCTGGTGGTTCTAAAATGCAAACGTTAATACAAACTTATAACTACTATTTACAAATGATACGTGATGCAACTGGTCTTAACGAGGCTAGAGATGCTAGTACACCTGATAGCAATGCTTTAGTTGGTATACAAAAGCTTGCTGCTGCAAATTCAAACACAGCGACAAGACATATATTACAAGCTGGTTTATTCTTAACGTCTGAAACAGCTGATTCATTATCGCTTAGAATATCTGATATTTTAGAGTATTCACCAACAAGAGATGCTTTTATACAAGCTATAGGTTCTCATAATGTATCTGTTTTATCTGAAATGCAAGAGTTACATCTTTATGATTTTGGTATATTCTTAGAATTAGCTCCTGACGAAGAAGAAAAACAATTACTTGAGAATAACATACAAGTAGCTATAGCACAGAAAATGATAGATCTTGATGACGCAATAGATCTTAGAAATATTAAAAATATAAAACTTGCAAACCAACTACTTAAAATACGTAGAAAGAAAAAACAAGAAAGAGATCAGCAGATGCAAGAAAGAAATATTCAAGCACAAGCACAAGCTAATGCTCAAGCTCAACAAGCTGCGTCTCAAGCTGAAGTACAAAAGCAACAAGCTCTTATACAGATACAAACAGCATTAGAGCAAACTAAAGCTCAACTTGATTTACAAAAGCTTCAACAAGAAGTTAATAGTAAAAAAGAATTAATGCAGTTAGAATTCCAGTTAAATATGCAATTAAAGCAATTAGAGAATCAAACTGTTAACGATAAAGAAAAATACAAAGAAGACAGAAAAGATGAAAGAACAAAAATTCAAGCATCTCAACAGTCTGAATTAATAGATCAAAGGAATAACGCTAAGCCACCTAAGAACTTTGAATCTACAGCAAATGATACTATGGGTGGTATAGATTTAGGTTTATTCAATGCCTAAAAATTGTTTAATTTTATAATATTATATTATGTCAGAAGAACTAAAAGAAGTTGTAGATGAATCTACAGCTGATCAAACTACTGAAGAAGTGGTGGATCAAGAAAAACCCGTTGAAGAGCAACCTAAAAATGAGGTTGACGAAGATGGTACTATTAAGTTGGATTTAAGTAATTTAAATAAAATACCAAATCCATCTGAAACTACAGAAGAGCCTGTTGAACAAGAGGTCGAAGAAGTAGTAGAAGAAGTTGTTGAAGAAATTGTTGAAGAAAAACAAGAAGAACAAGAAGAACAACCTGTATTAGAAGAAATAAAAGAAGAAGAAGTACAAGAGCAAACAGAGCAATTAGCAGAAGAAGTAGAAGAAGCTGTTGCAGAAGCTGAAGAGTCTGGAATAGAACTACCTGAAAATATACAGAAAGCTGTAGATTTTATTAATGAAACAGGTGGTAGTTTAGAAGACTATGTAAGGCTTAATCAAGACTTTAGCAGTTTTGATGATGATCAACTTTTGAAAGAGTACTATAAACAAACTAAACCTCATTTATCAAATGATGAAATTAATTTCATGATAGAAGATAGTTTTAGTTTTGATGAAGACGAAGATACAGAAAGAGATATTAAAAGAAAAAAATTAGCGCTTAAAGAGCAAGTTGCCAGTGCTAAAAGCCACTTAGACGGGCAAAAGTCTAAATATTACGAAGAAATTAAAGCTGGAAGCAGGTTAGCGCCTGAGCAAAAGAAAGCTATAGATTTTTTCAACCGTTACAATAAAGAATCTGAGGAAAGCAACAAGGTATTAGAATCTCAGAAGTCTATATTTAATAAAAAGACTGAACAAGTCTTTTCTAACGATTTCAAAGGTTTTGAATATAAAGTTGGACAAAAGAAATATAGATTTAATGTAAAAGATGCTAAAAGTGTAAAAAGCTCACAAAGCAACATCAATAATTTTGTTAAGAAGTTTCTTAACGATAAAAATGAAATGAATGATGCTAAGGGTTATCACAAATCATTATTTACAGCTATGAATCCAGACATGGTAGCAAACCATTTTTATGAACAAGGAAAAGCAGATGCTATTAAAGATAGCATGGCTAGATCTAAGAACATAAGTATGGAACCTAGAAAAGGTCATGAAAATGTTATCAAAAGTGGTTTCAGTGTGAGATCAGTGCCAAGTGAAAGTTCTAATGATTTTAAGATTAAAATTAGAAAATAACAATTAAAAATTTAAAAAATGGCAATAGCAAGTTCAGGTGCCGCTCTAGCGCACCTTACTCCAAGACCCGTAAAAGATCTATTTGGAGACAATTATTTAAGCATTACCGGGAATGACTTTAACTTTACAAAACAATTCTTACCAGAAGTATATGAAAAAGAAGTAGAAAGATACGGAAACCGTACTATCTCTGGATTTTTGAAAATGGTAGGAGCTGAAATGCCTATGGCTTCTGACGAAGTTGTATGGTCTGAACAAGGTAGAATTCACGTAGCATACGACGATGTCGTTGGTACTGATGTTTCTGCTAACTTACTTACTTTTAGTGCTGCTCACTTAATTAACATCGGTGATACTATCATCGTTAGTAAAGGTGGTGTAACATTAAAATGTTACGTATCTGCTGTTCCTTCTTCAACTACAATTACTGCACAACCTTACACAGCTGCTGATATTTCAAGTATTGGTGCTGACGCTGTTTCAGGTGTAAAAGTATTTGTATATGGTTCTGAATACAAAAAAGGATCTTCTGGAGCTGGTAACACTAAAGACGCTAACTTCACATCTTTTAGCAATAAACCAATTATTCTAAGAGACAAGTACAGTGTAAATGGTTCTGATACTGCTCAAATTGGGTGGGTTGAAGTGACTACTGAATCTGGAACTGGAGGTTACCTTTGGTATTTAAAATCAGAGCACGAAGCAAGATTAAGATTTGAAGATCAATTAGAAATGTCTATGATTGAAGCAGAGAAAAAAGATGGATCATCTTCTATCTCAGCTTCAGGAATTTCTGGATCTGAAGGTTTATTTGCTGCAATTAACTCTAGAGGTTTAGTATTTAACAATGCTGACTTTGGAGGTTCTGAAGCAACAGATGGTCTAGCTGACTTTGATTTAATTTTACAAGAATTAGACAAGCAAGGATCAATTGAGGAAAACATGTTATTCTTAGATAGAGGAACTTCTCTAGCTATCGACAATATGTTAGCTGCTCAAAACTCTTACGGTACAGGTGGTACATCTTACGGTGTTTTTAGTAACAGCGAAGATATGGCATTAAATTTAGGATTTTCTGGTTTCAGAAGAGGTTCTTATGACTTCTACAAAACTGACTGGAAATACTTAAATGACTCAACTACAAGAGGACTAGTTGGTGATATTGAAGGTGTATTTGTTCCTGCTGGAACTTCTACAGTTTACGATCAGCAATTAGGTAAAAATATCTCAAGACCATTCTTACACGTTAGATACAGAGCTTCTGAAGCTGACGATAGAAGAATGAAATCTTGGATTACTGGTTCTGTTGGTGGAAACTATACAAGCGACGAGGATGCAATGAACGTACATTTCTTATCTGAGAGATGTTTATGTGTTCAAGCTGCAAACAACTTCGTATTGTTGAAATCTTCTGATGGAGTTATCGGTGACTAATTATTACCAATAGTAAACTTTACCCTCGTTATTTTGACGGGGGTAACTTTTACTTTTATTAACATTTATATTATATTATATCATGAAAAAAGAGAAATCAGCACAAAGCTGGGAAATAAAAGATAGACTTTATATATTAAAGTCAGGAGTTCAACCATTAGTTTTTACACTACCATCTAAACACACGAGAAGAAAATCGTTATTATGGTTTGATGAAAAGAGTGGCGTTCAACAAGAGATTAGATATGCAACAAATCAATCATCGCCTCTAGTTGAAGAACAAAAAGGATCGGTTACTTTAGGTCACATCATATTTAGAGATGGAACTTTAAACGTGCCAAAACAAAAACAAAATTTACAAAAATTGCTTTCTTTATATCACCCTGCAAAGGATATTATTTATAAAGAGCATGATGAAGTAGAAGATGCAAAAGATGATCTTGAATATATGAATTTAGAGATCGACGCATTAGTTGCTGCAAAAAATGTTGAAATTGATTTAGCTGAGGCTATATTAAGAGTAGAGATTGGTTCTAAGGTTAATAACATGACTTCTAAAGAAGTTAAAAGAGATTTATTAGTATTTGCTAAAAGAAATCCTGCTTTATTCTTAGATCTACTACAGGACGACAGCGTAGAACTTAGAAACTTTGGTATAAAAGCTGTAGAAGCTGGAATACTAAAACTATCACCAGACCAAAGAAATTTTACTTGGGCTAGTAACGGTAGAAAAGTTTTAACAGTTCCATTTGATGAGCATCCATATTCTGCGTTAGCTTCATTCTTTAAAACTGACGAAGGTATAGAAATATACAAAAACATCGAAAAGCGATAATAACAATTGTAGGTAAGGCCTGCTTTTGTGGGCCTTTTCCTATAATAAAAAAATAACATGAGTGTAAATATAGATACAGTTTATCAAAGAGTATTAAACATTGCTAATAAAGAGCAAAGAGGATACATAACACCTCAAGAGTTTAATCTGTTCGCTAATCAAGCACAGATGGACATCTTTGAGCAATATTTTTATGATCTAAACCAGTTCAGTAGAATTCCTGGTAATGACTCAACTTATTCTGACATGACAGATCTTTTACAAGAAAAGATTGATGTGTTTGAAAAATTTAGACAAAATGTATCAATGAGCTCTGGAGGTGTAGGTACTTTACCTAACTACTACAGAATGGGAGAGCTATATTATGACAACTCAGGATCTTATGTTGAAGTAGAAAAACTACAACAAAATGAATTACACCATTATATAAATTCACCACTAACAACCCCATCACTTTCTTTACCTATTTATGTAAATACATCATCATCTGCTATACAAGTTTATCCTACCACTATAACTTCAGGAGTTACGTGTAACTATATATCTAGACCCGCTACTGTAAAGTGGGCTTATACTATAGTTTTTGAACAAGCTATGTATAATGCAAATAATAGTGTTAACTTTGAATTACACGATTCAGAAGAAACAGAATTAGTTATGAAGATACTTTCTTTAGCAGGAGTAATGCTTAAAGATCCTAATATTTATCAGATAGCTAGCACAGAAGATCAAAAATCACTACAACAAGAAAAACAATAATAAATGGGATTATTTCAAGGAACACAACAAAACTACTACACTACTGCTTCTAGTTTCGGAAATTATCAAACTATAAGTCTTAAGGATATAATTAACAACTTTGAAATAGCTTATGTTGGTGAAGGTAAAATTATACCCAAACAAAAAAGAAGCAATATAGTATTTTTTGCAAAAAGAGCTTTACAAGAATTAAGCTACGATACTTTAAAATCAGAAAAATCACAAGAAATAGAAATAAGTCCTAACCTAGTTATGGCTTTACCTCACGACTATGTTAACTATGTTAAGATTAGTTGGAAAGATACTTCTGGTGTTGAAAGAATTATATATAAAGCAGATAAAACTAGTAATCCATTTTCTATATTACAAGATGGAGATTACAACTATATATTTGATAGTAATAGTAATTTATCAGCATCTACAGACTCAGACACTTGGTCAGACTTTAAAGCTTCTTCAAATGCTACAAGCGACACAAGCGCTGACGATAGTGGTTTTGACACATCTACATCTAATGGTGGTAGATTTGGTATAGAACCTTCAAAAGCACAATCAAATGGTGTTTTTTATATAGACCCTTTAAAAAATAGAATACATTTTAGCGCTGACATAAATGGTAAAACAATTACACTAAAGTATATATCAGACAGCTTAGCTACAGATGATGAAATGAAAGTACATAAGTTTGTAGAAGAAGCTATATACAAATTTATTGCTCACTCTATACTTGCATCGTCATCAGGTGTACAAGAATATATAGTTGCAAGGTTTAAGAAAGAAAAATTTGCAGCAATAAGAAATGCAAAATTAAGATTATCAAATTTAAAAATTGAAGAGTTAACTCAAGTAATGCGAGGTAAGTCTAAACAAATAAAACACTAGCACATGCCAGAATTAAAGCACCATTTTCGTCTAGGTAAAATGAATAAAGACCTTGACGAAAGATTAGTTAACAATGGCGAATACAGAGATGCATTAAATATAGAAATTGCTAGCTCTGAAGGTTCAGATGTAGGTTCAGTACAAAATATATTAGGTAATACACTAGAAAAAGTAAATACTTATAATTCTGATACTAAAGCTTACACGTATTGGGCTAGTTCGTTTGGTTTAACAAATGCTTCTTGTATTGGTGTTACTAGAGATACTGAAAATGAAAAAATTTATTGGTTTTTAACATCTGACTCAGCTGATTGTATAATAGAGTTTGATCAAACAACTAAAGAAATTTCACCTATACTTGTAGATACTCAAAATATATTAAACTTTTCTAGTAATAAATTTATAACTGGTATAAATATAATAGAAGGTTTACTTTTTTGGACAGATGATGTTTATGAACCAAAAAAAATAAATATATCTATCTTTAAAACAGCTACAAATAATACATTTACACATACACAAATAAACGGTGGTAATTTTATTGAAGATCATATAACTGTTATTAAAAAATCTCCAATAAACGCTCCGACTCTATCTATGTCAGCCTCTAAAAGATCTGGCATAATAGAATCATCTACTAGCTATAACTTTGCTCCTAACCAGGAGCCGTTACCAACCACAACTACACCTTTTACATTATCATTTAATCCTGCGCCTAACTTTGTTGTTGGAGATACTATAATATTAAGCGCTAGCGAAGATGATGCTAATTTTATTGACGAAATAGAAGTAAGAATTAAAATAGTTTCTGTTTTATCAAATATAAATTTTTCAGTTAACTTACAGTCAGTTTCTGATCTTGTACCTTCAAGCACTATAGTTTATAAAGCAGAGTTAGAACAAGAAGAACCTTTATTTGAATTTAAATTTCCTAGGTTTGCATATAGATATAAGTACGAAGATGGTGAATACTCTTGTTTTTCACCTTTTTCTGAGGTTGCTTTTTTACCTGACGAATTTGATTATAATCCTAAAAAAGGTTATAATTTAGGTATGAGTAATAATATTAGAAGTCTAACAATATCAGATTTTAAACCTTCTGATATACCTCATGACGTAATAGAAGTTGACTTACTTTATAAAGAATCTAATTCTACTAACGTATATACTGTAAAAACATTTGACAATGATGATGCAGAGTGGGCTGCAAATAGTTTTAACATTGAGTCAGAAATAATATATGCTACTTTACCTTCTGTTCAACTTTTAAGACCTTGGGACAATGTTCCACTGAAAGCTAAGGCTCAAGAAATAATAGGTAACAGGCTTATATATGGTAACTATACTCAAAATTATGATTTAATAGATTATAATAATAAAATTGTAAAACCTAAATTTGACGTAACAATAGAGCAGCCAGTAGACAGAACTGTAATAATAAAAAGTCCATCTAAATCAATAAAGTCATTAAGAACATACCAATTAGGTATTGTCTATAAAGACAAATATGGTAGAGAAACTCCTGTTTTAACAGATGATTCTGGTTCTAAAAAAATTGGTAAAAAATCAGCTGATAATTACAATAATATAAAAGTTAATCTTACTAATCCTACCTATCCGTCTTGGGCAACGCATTTTAAGTATTTTATAAAAGAACCGTCTAATGAGTATTATAACTTAGCTATGGATAGATGGTATAATGCTGAAGATGACAATGTGTGGTTAAGTTTTCCTTCTAGCGAAAGAAACAAGGTACAAGAAGATAGATTTATTATACTAAAGAAAAAACACGACTCTGATGTTTTCGTAAGTGATGATGCAAAGTATAAAATAATAGCTATATCTAATGAGGCTCCAGATTTCTTAAAAGAAACTAAAAAAAGCAAAGGTATTATGGAAACTGACTTTTTAAGTTCAGGTTTCCCACAGAAAGATGGTACTTTTGTTGATATTGGTGCTACAGAGTTTGAAGAAGAAACTTTTGGTGTTGGCGAAGGTACAAATCCTGAAATAATATCGATTCCAGATCTTTATATAAAATTTAAAGCTGGAAACAACACTTCTAAATACTATGAAGTTGTAAGTTTTTCAAAAATATCTAGCCCTGATAGATACAGAATAACTATAGACAAAACTTTTAAAGAAGACGTTAGCTTTGTTGGTACATCTTCTTCACCTGTATCAGGTCTTAGTATAGAAATAGCTCAACAAGTCATAGAAAACAAACCAGAATTTACAGGAAGATTTTTTGTAAAAGTTTATAAAGATCAGGTTTTACAAGACAATATATTAAGTAAAACTGACCAACAAACTAGTTATGGTATAGTTTCTAAAGAAAAAATATTTTTAATAAAAAATAAATCAGCTAGTAAAAGCTTCTGGAGAGATTCTAATAAAGGTGGTGGTGATGTTAAATCCGGATGGTTTATTGATAATAATAATAATTATTACAACAGTGGTCATGGTGGAGGTAGTTTAGACCCTAACAAAAGAAGAGATGGTAAAAGGTTAGGAGATACAAACGCTGGTTACGGTATCAAAGCTGGTAACAAAACAATATCAATTTCATACCACTGGTTTGGTGGTAAAGATAGAAACGCTTGGACAAGTGTATGGGACAAGTTTCCTAGCGATGAAGAAGATCAACAATACACTGATTTTGTCAAAGCATTAGAAAATGACGGTATGAAGTTTAGGTTAACTGCTGATCCTACAAATACTGTTTATGAAATTAAAAAACATTTAAGAAGACATATATTCGCATACGATCAACCTAGAGTTAAAAGAGGTAAGTTTGCTAGTATGAGAGTAATAAGATGGACCTTAGCTATAGACAAACCTATAGTATGGTCGCCAGAAACAAATGTAACAGGTATACAAAATAAAACTAATGGAACTGGGTTTGAGTTTTTAACACCTTATAATGATGATGCTGAATTTACAACTGATAACCCTGCTATATGGGAAACTGAACCTCTTGAAGATATAGGTTTAGATTTATACTACGAAGCTAGTAATGCTTACCCTATAAGTCAACACGGTAATTCCCACACATTAGATTGGTCTAATTGTTATTCTTTTGGTAATGGTGTAGAATCAAATAGAATAAGAGATGATTTTAATGCTGTTCAAATTGATAAAGGACCTAAAGTATCTACTATATTAGCTGAGCAATATAAACAAGAAGTTAAAAAGACTGGTTTAATATTTTCAGGAATATTTAACTCTACATCGGGAATAAATAGAACTAATCAGTTTTTAATAGCTGAACCTATTACTAAAGATCTTAACCCTTATTATGGAGGAATACAAAAGCTATACTCTAGAACTAGAGACGGTGATTTAATTACTTTATGTGAAGATAAAAGTTTAAAAATACTAGCAGACAAAGATGCTTTGTTTAACGCTGATGGAAATGCTAATTTAACATCTGTTAATAGAGTGTTAGGTCAAGCCATACCTTACGTAGGAGAGTTTGGTATTAGTAAAAATCCAGAGTCATTTGTTCAATACGGATTTAGATCTTACTGGGTAGATAAAAACAGAAGTGTTGTTATAAGGCTTTCTAATGATGGTTTAGAAGAAATATCTAATAAAGGTATGTCTGATTTCTTTAGTGACAACCTAGCACAATCTACAAGTGTTATAGGTAGTTATGACAATGACAAAGGCGCTTATCATATAACTCTTAATGGAAAAACACTATGTTATAAAGAAGCCGTTAGAGGTTGGACAACAAGATCATCTTGGATACAAGAGCAAGGTATAAGTTTAAACAACAAGTTTTACACATTTAAAGATGGTAACATTTGGGTTCACTATACTAACCCTATTAGAAATAATTTCTACGGTGTTCAATACAACTCTTCTATTAAACTTTTAGTTAACGACGCTCCTAGTACTATTAAATCTTTTACAGCTTTAAATTATGAAGGATCTCAAGCTGTTCAATATACTTATGATATAGATCCTAGCGACGGAGAAGTTGATTCACAAGTTAAAACTAAAAATGGTTGGTTTGTCAACAGTATAGTTACAGATCAACAAACGGGTTCTATAAAAGAGTTTAAAGACAAAGAAGGTAAGTGGTTTAATTATATAAAAGGAGACACAACTACGTTATCTAATCTAGATACTAAAGAATTCTCTGTACAAGGTATAGGTAATCCTTCAGTTGTAGGTAATATGGTTAAACAATTTACTATAACAGTTTCAGACACAGGAGACCAAGATTAAAATATAAAAAATGGCAAATAACTATACAGTATCATCACTTGAAACACCTACAGGAATAATAGAGACGCCGGGAGATAACGTTAGTAATTCAACACCTACTTATATATTAACTATAACTCCTGATCCAGGTTACTCTATAACTCATAGTAATTTTATAGCTAATTCACTTCCAAGTGAAATAAGTAGTGTTACATTTGCTCAAAATGGAGAAATAGTTGTAGCTACAGTAAATTTTGCTACAAACTTTATAATGCCATCTAACGATGTGAACTTACAAATAGACATTGATGGTTCTGCACAGTTAAAAAATTATACAGTAGCTGGTACGTATAGCACAACAGAAACAAACACGACAACTAGTAGTGTTAGTAATGTTGCTTATAATAACAACGGAAATTACACAACTACAGAGCTGTTGTTTTCAAAAACTTTTACAGCTAGTTCTGCATCAGGAAGTGGTTTTAGTGGTTACTATTTTGAAATAGAACCTTATATAAGTTTTAGTAGTATGCATTTATTTGGGCCTAGAGCTAGTAGGTATAACATAACAACATCTAAGGTTTATAATTCTGAAAATCAACTAACATCTAAAACGTTTAATGTAAACTATACATACCCACCATTAGACTACTCTGCAGATTCTATATCTTTCATAGCAAACGCAGTAAAAATATACGACGAGCCTTTAGAAATAAAAAGTTACAAAATTGTAACAAAAAATTTAAGTAAGTTCGGGGAAAGCAGATCGTTAAGAATATACGGATCACCTGGTTCTAAATTTGATTTAACAATAACAAAAAATAGCATTGGCGATACATATGATTTTACTAACAATACATTTACTTCTACTTCTAGTTATGATGATGATGTAACTATACCTAGTTTAGGTTATTATGATTATGATATATTATTTCCTGGTGGAAATGCAGCAGATAACTCAATAACACAAGACAACACGTATACTATATTTATAGAAGCTGGTACTAACACTGCTTTAAGATTACAAAGCCCTTTGTTAGATAAATTTGATATAAAACAATTGCTAGACAAATCTGTGACTATAAGTGTTTCTGATAGTGGCAGCACAGGGTACACTATATCACCTTTCACACCTATATCTGGGCCTGTTGGAGAAACTGATCCTGTTATAGAATTCGATAATATATTTACAATATCTTACAGTAGTGCTATAACAATAGTAGGTCAACCTTTAGTTACAGATTTTGTTTCAGCTTTAGATGTTGGAAACACTGATGTTGCTTTT
>Ga0208793_1001280_pt1 | contig 14908 bp, 8 predicted proteins | sample 17_taG_FD_184092 | JGI IMG/M metagenome (GOLD analysis project Ga0208793, IMG submission 184092) | Marine viral communities from the Subarctic Pacific Ocean - 17_ETSP_OMZ_AT15314 metaG (SPAdes) (version 2) | ecosystem: Environmental > Aquatic > Marine > Oceanic | place: Pacific Ocean | collected...
ATACCGCCGTTCCATTGCCCTTTGGGTTTACCGTTGTGTAAAACTAAAATAGTTGGAACAGATTTAATTTGTTGTTTGAATGCTAGCGTTTGGTCTTCTAATAATACGTATTTTACTCTTGCGTTCTTAAGGCCATCAAGGTTTAAATTGTTTCTTGAGTTCCATGCTGAGTTAATATGTATGACTTCATATTGCGAATATCCCGCAATTGTAAAAATTAAACTTAATATTATTAAAATCTTTTTCATTTTAGTCTTTGTTTATTATCTTGAATAGTTTGTCGTCGATTTTATCTAGTTTATTACTATTGTCTTGAACCTTTTCATCAATGTCCATAATAGTAGTTCTAACCAGTTCGTCTTTTAAATCATATTCTGTTCTGCTTACCTCTGGTTTAGGTAATTCTTTTGCTAGGTCTATATCCTTTTGCAAAGTAAAATACATGGCTGCTAAACTCACTGCGCCTGCAACCAACATTCCAATCGTTTTTAAATCTAATTGTACTTCTGTGTTCTCTGAAATTTTTTGAGCCATAATTGTTTTAAGTTTCTATAATATATGTAATCACCTATTTTTTATTTCTTTTAACGTTTTTTACTCTTCGTGGCTTACCTTTTGGTTGGCCCAAGCTTTTCTTTTCTCTAATCTTTTTTGCTTTTTCAGATGAAGACATTTCACCAGATGTTTTTGGTGTTTTGCTAGATACTCTTTTGCTAGGTCTACAGTAAGGTACACCCCTGCCATCGCCTTTCTTACGGCCACAAGCTTTACCGGTTCTTACGTCAACCCACTTCTCTTTAAACCAGCGCTTTAACGCGGCGCCTTTTTTAGTTTTTCTTACTGCCATTATTTAGGTTTTTTATGACCACAGCCTTTTTTCTTTAAAGCCAAGTGTTCTTTGTATGTTTTTGCCATAAATGGTTTGCCTTTGCAATACATTTTATGTGCTTTAAATTCTTCAGCCATTATTTTTTCTTTTTACCTTTGTTTTTTCTGCATTTAGCTATAGCTCCACTCGCATATGCGGATGGGAATACTTTGTATTGTCTTTTTACTTTGTAGTAACACGCATCTTTTGGCATAATTAAAATTTTAATATTTTCATTGAACTTTTTTTCTTTTTCTTTTTCTTTTTAGGTTTTTTCCATTCTAATTCCCACTTACTCCAACCTAAAGCGTTAGCAACACGCATCCAATCGGCATTTTCACTGTCTAGAGCATCTTTTATGTTAGTAATTTTTTTAATACCCCTATCCACCGGTAAATTAGTTGTAGCACTTATTAATTGACCAATAGCTAAATAAGCAGGATTATCTAAAGCAAATCCTTTTTCTTTTATTTCTTTTTTATTCCAATCAAACGTTCTTCCAGCGGATCTTACTTTCCTTATTTTAGAAGATATAGGTGGGGATAAATTTATTAATTCCAGAGCGGAATCTTGCATGGGTTTATCATCAATAATTTTTAATATTGCATTTTTTAAAGTTGAAATTGCTGCCCCATGAAAGCCAATACCTCTTAATAACGAGTCTGCCATACCATTAGCAATGTTGCCATATTTTTTTTCTTCTTTTTCATCGTCAGCTTCATCACCAAAAGATAAAGCAAATAAAGCCTGCTGAAGTGCATTAAATATAACGTTCTGTATCATGCCGTAATATAATATTTTTGATATATTACTTTTAGCATCCCCACGCCCATTTTTAAGGTCACTAGCTGCTCTTTGTATAATTCTAGCATATTGAGCTGGGGTGTTTGCGAAAGCCAATATTATACGTCCTAATGGGCCCGCTTGTTGCTGACTAATTCTATCAGGCCTACTAGATTGTTGAGATTCCTCTGCTATTTCTCTAAAATCTAAAAATGCTTTTTCTTCAGCTTCCTTTTGGCTAGAGCCATCTTTCATATATGAATTAATTCTATTCCTATAAAACGTAGCCCCACCAGACGCGATAGCAAAACTATCTGCTATTTGAGTTGGTAAAAACCCTAATTTTAAAACTTTATTTATAAAAGCTTTTGCTTTATTATTAGATTCAGCGGCAATTTCAGCAATGTCAGATTCATTAACATTTATTTTCAAACCATTTCTTCTTTCAACTAAATAGTTAGAATTCATTATGTACATTACATCTTTCCAGTATTGAGGCTGATTAGCAAATGCTGCAGAAGCTTTAAATATATTATTATCGTTCCAATTTATAAAGTTAACAGATGATATAGTTTGCAGCACCGCAGATCTCATATTAAAGAACATAATTGCTCCAACAGAGCCATTAAGCCAATCCACAAATCTAGATGTTAATCTATCGTTACCAAATTTTCTATTGCTGCCGGATTTCATGCGCTCGAGCATGTTTTCTAAAGCCATCCTGTACCCTTTACCGTATGCTGCCTCTAGTTTATTTAAATTAGCTTCATTAAATATTTCATCAGCATTTGTTTGCCATTTAGATAAAGCTTGTTTTCTTGTAGTTGTATTTAATCCCTGTAATAAATCTGTTGATATTGTTCCCACGAGCCAATTTTTATCAGGCGGAGGGTACCCCTCTACATTAATAGCCGATAATTCATCAGCAAACTTTTTTAATTTTTCGTTTGATTCTATATATTTATTTAATGTTTTATTGTCTGCTATTGATAGTCCTGGAACTTTTAAACCTTGTTTTGTCCATACATATGTTCTTAAAGCATCACTTACAGAATATGGTTCTCCCGGTATTTTTTTCTTTAATTCTTTTGGTGCTATTTCAGCAATTTTTTTAATTTGGTTATATTTTTCAGCTAAAACAACTCTGGCTTGCGATATAGCCACATTGCCTTGAGCCCAAGGATCTAATAAATTTTCTTTTATCCAGACAAGATGTTTGTCCCCTTCTTTGCCTTTGCCCACAAATTTTCTAAGTAATCCCTCAAAGTCTTGGGCAGATGGGGGTATGCCAAGCATATCATATTTACCCTTGTCTTTACCAACTATTGCGGCTTTTGATTGTCCGTATCTTTTTCTTGATTCAATTTTAGTAGAATTTTCTAAAATGTTGTTAAACTCAACATCTAAACTTTTCTTTTTATCACTTTTGCTTAGTTTAGATTTTAAAGTTTTATAATTAGCACCTTTTCCTTTTGCTTTTCCAACAAGCCCAAGCTCTATCGTTCTTGTTAATGTTCTAATCCCATCTTTAGACGACGTGGATTTCCACACAACTGTCGCTCTACTATCATACCCTAATTCCGCTATATCTGGTGAACCAAACTTAGCGGCATCTCCATTAAGACTAACAATTTCACCAGAGTCTATAAAAACCATATACTCAACATCTACACCTTTTTCTTTCCCTTTTTTAACATAAAATTCTCTAACCAGTTGGCCATTGTCTTTTATTATTTCTGATCTTGATCTAACAACTTCGAATAAAGTGTTTATTTTGCCATCAATAACTTTTTTACCATTTATTTCATTAGGAAATTTTATACTAGTTTCTTCAATTTGAATTTCATTTTCTTTGAAACCCATTCTTTTCAAATCTTTAATAATATTATTTTTAATTTCTAAACTATAAGCATTTAATTTGTTGACAGCTCCTTGCGGTAAAATACTGGTGTCAAGAATAACGAAGCTACCAGTTCTATCTGACGTTTTCATTTTAACTTCAATGCCAAATTTTACTCCTTTATATTCCAATTCAACATCTACGCCTGTATCACCGGTTTTTAGCTGCTGTAAATCTTTTTTATTTAAAACTTTTAAACCTGGTAATATTCTTTCTAGTTCATCAGATAAAAATAATTCAGCGGCTTGACCAGTTTTGTTTTTCATAAAAGCCATTGGATTAAAACTAGGATATTTCTTTTTTAATATATCAGCTTTAATTATAAAGTTTTGTATAGCGTCATTAACATTTATAGCGTTTTTTGAAAAATTAGATACTATTTGAAAAAATCCATCTGAATTTAATAATTCATTTAATTGTTTTTTCTTCTCCGACTTTGAAAATTTTTGGCCAATAACTCTTTCAATTTTTCTAACTACTACAGCTTGTTCATTTATGTTTAAACCAGCTATTTCAATAGCGGTAGGTGTCATATCAAATCCTAATTGTACAGCTAGACCTTTCGCTAAAGCATCTTTTCTACCTCTAATTTTAAAAAATTCTTTAAACTCGTTTTTAGTAGGTCGCAACCTATCATATAAGTCAACTCCTTGAGCCTCATTTTCAACGAATGCCCTACCATCGTCTCTAGCTTTTCTTATATCGGCTTGCTTTGTTAATCTTCTATTATATTTTGTAAATATTTTTTCGTCAGCAGGAACTTGTTTTTCAGCTTGGATAAAAAATTGAATAGGCATATGATTAAGTATACCAGAGTATTCTCTATCTAAAAACGCATCAAAATCTTTCATTTCAGCTTTCACTTTTTTATAAAGATTTGAACCGTAAGTTTTTATTAAAAAATTTCTATACTTTTTATCGTCAATGCTAACTTCATCTGATACTGCCGCCTCATAAACAACATCAAATATTTCTTGTGCCAATTCTGGCGTTACTATAGAGGTGTTTTCTTTTAACTTAGATTTTGGAATTGATTCTTCTGTTTGTAATAAACTTTGATCAACCATATCTTCTATAGATTGGCTATCAGTATCTATTACTTGTATAGTTGTAGTTTCTCCACCAACTTGTTTCTCTATCGATGTGGTTTTAATATTTTTAACATATTGCTCTTTTATATCTAATAATGATTTGTATGCAATACCACCAGTCCCTTTACCTTTGCTAGCACCGTATATATAGCTAAATAAACTTCTTTTGTCTCCGTTTATTGTTGGTTTATAATTTTTTAAAACCCTATCAGTAATTCTTTCTCTTATTTTTCTAAGGGCTTCTGACTGAATTTCTTTAGGCAATCCCCCTAGATTTTTATCAGCAGCTATTAAATTACTTAAATACCCATCCAGTATTTGGTTTCCTTCAATTTCTTTATAAACGCCCGATACAGCTTTATTATTTTTCTTAAAGTCATCTTGAGTTTTAATTTCTTCAGTAATATAACTATCTAGTGCAGTAGACATGGAAGCAGTACTGACCGATTTCTTTTTAATTGTTTCTTTTTTATCAACTATCTCAACACCATCTTTTGATGTAGTAATTTCGTATTTTAATAATTTGTTTTTCTTGTTAACGTTGGTATTAAAATTTCTAATAAAATCTACTATATCTTTACCTGTATTTAATTCAATTTTTGATTTACCGATTATATTATCAAAAGTATTTTTGAAAGATCTTTTAATACCATCAATTTTACTTTCATCTAAATTAATTTTTTGTTTAGATATTATATCTGAAAATATAGTAAAGTATTCTTCATTAGCCCCTTCTTTAATTTTACCTGTTTTTTTGTCAGTATAATTTTTCTTAATTCTACTTTCTATTTCTTTTAAAATTTGGGTACCCTCTTCGCTTTTATTTAAATAATCCTTAAAAGAGTTTACTAGAGGTTGCATTGATGCATCGTTAACTTTGAAGGCTCTGGACATTACATAATGTAACAGCTCATGCCCTAATACATTTGTTGACTCTGTTTCCGCAACCGCTCTTTCATTAATAAATATTGTAGGCTTACCTCCTGATTCGTCTAAAAACATACCCTCAGCCTTCCCCATACCCTCCGGTAAGTTACTTTCATTTACATAAGTTATATCTAAATCTTCTTTATTAACACCTTTGAGTTTTTTAAATTTTTCAAAAACAATTTCACTATCAATAAAGGCTTCTGAAATGTCTCTATCAATTGCTGCATCAATTTGATTAAATTCCATTATATCAGCATTTTGCTGGTATCTTTTATCAATTTCATTTTTAACTTCTTCTTGATGTATTTTTGAGTATTTATCTGATCTTAAGTCGACTTGTGATTCTCTTATGAAATCTAAATTTTCACCGTACTGTATTAATTCAGTTTTAGTTAATCCGTCAAATTTATTTTTTAATTTATTTTTATGCTCAATAGATTGAACCTCTAACTCCTTAATCTTGTTTTCAAAAACTTCTTTTTTTCTTTTTGTAGTAGCAACTTCTAAATCATTTTTAGCATTTACTATTTGCTGATTAATTTTTAAATCATCATTTTTCCAAGATGCCGGAGCAACGTATTCATATAAAATGTCTTTATTCTGGGAAGTTTTAAATTGTGTTATTGCAGACCCGGTTGAGTTTACAGGGCCACCTAAAAATCCACCAATAACAAAGCTGTTTATCATGTTTTTAATGTATTCCGGGTCTTCATCAAATAATAAAGCATCACTGCTATCTTGAATAAGACTATTTACAGCCTCAGTTGCGCCTTCTTGAATAAAGCCTTTTGCACCATCTCCAATTACTTTCGCTGTTGTTCCAAAAAATCCTCTTGTAAAATCTTCAATAGCTTTCTTTTTAGGGCCTTTACTTAAATTTTTAACTTTTCCTAATTCTTTAAAAAATTTTCCACCAAAATATTCTGTTGCCCATTCCGATCCACCTTTTATCAATGCTGATCCATAAAGCTGCGAAGCTGTAGCCCCGGGCTTATTTTTTAAATTTTCCCTTAAATCGTTTCCAGATGTAGACGCGCCAAGTAATGCTCCACCGTATAGTGGGCTGGCGATTGCTAAAGCTAAAGATGGGGCTGAAAAAGCAGCTTGACTAGCAGCCAAATCCGCGGCATCACCAATTCTTCCTTCTCTAATTAAATCATCTACGTCTAATATATTTCCCGTGTTATCGTATTTTTTTACACTTAAGTCTTTTGCCTTATTCAAACTTTCGTACATAGGCCCTAAATCAATTTTATCCCCATGTTTTCTAGCCCAATTTCCTAAACCTTCATCCACATTGTTCGCTAAAGAAACTGTAGTCATAAGGTCTATAGCTCCTGTGGGGCCTGTTGCTGCTAATACAGGGGATAACATTCCATCAAGAAAATCAACTAGGCCACCGGCAATTTCTCCTGCACCAATGGTAGCATTGTACATTTTTTCTTGTGCCCAATCTGGTAAAATACCAAAAGCAGAATTTCCAGGAACAGCACCTATACTTTTAAATACCGCTTTTCTTTTTGCCGTGTCTCCATTTTCTAAAGTTTGGGATACTGATAAATTATTTTCTGGATTTACATTTAAATTGTTTTTAAACTGAATAACTTTATTAGTTAATTCTTCTTGTGTAATTCCGGGATTTTGTAACTTAAGCTGTAAAGCGTATTGTTTTAGTTCTTCCTCCATAAAATTTAATTATTCCAAGGCCATATCGTATTTGGATATTTGTTTTCTAATATTTTTCTCGCTGCGGCTTGATCCGTAAGTAATTTAGCATGCTCTTCTTTAGCTTTTTCTACAGCTGGTTTTCTAAATGGTAATCTAGGACCAAATATAATTCTACCGCTCCAATTGTTGTAATTTTTAGGTATATCTTTAATTGCTATATCATATTCTTTTCCATTTTGCTTCTTAGCCTTGTCAATGTTCCCAACTCCCGAGTCTTCTTTTATAGTGTTTTCTTGTTCAACTTGTGCTAATGCCGCCTCCACCGCTTTGTTTGCTTCATCTTCAAATTGGCCATATGTTCTATTATTTTCCATAGGAATATTAGATATTGCATTTTCGCCTGCATATCCAGCCCCAATACCTAACCCTAAGGCTCGTATGTTATCTCCTGGCTTAGCATTTTCCCCAGTAGTTATACTAACATTTGTAATTGCTCCCGCTACTTTTTTATCAATAGGTTTAAAAGTGTATTGGAAATTTTTAGGGTTATCAGGATCCCCTATGCCAGCCACCTCCGTGTTCAAGCCAGCTCTAGTTGCTGCTTGTCTAATAGCTATAACGTTTTTTGGATCTGTAGCTAAAAGATTGTCTAAACTAACTATATTGCCTTTATATCTTTCAAAATTATTTGCTATTAAATCATTATTAAAATCCTGAAGAGCCGTAAGTTGAGATGTTGTACTTTCCGGTTTTTTAACTAAACCTAAAGTATTGCCTTGAGATTGAGCATCTGTAATTAAATTTTCAGCAATAGATTGTCTAATTTCCTCCATTTGTTCATTGCTTCCGGTAAAAGGATCATTGTTTACCCTCTCACCTTTATCATTGTAAGTTACTTTTTGCAAAGTATCTTCATAATATGCTTCAGCGTTAAAAGTAGGGTCTTTTAATATTGAAGTAAACAAAGGCGATTTCATAATTGACATTTTTATTTCATCTTTTTTACCCTCATAATCGGCCACAGTATACGTTTTATCATTAATAGTTCTTTCCGTATGAAACTGAGGTTTTCCTTTTAACAATGCGTCAATTTTCGAGCTAGCATTTAAATAAGATCTATTACTATAATTATCATATTTTTGTTTTGGTAAAAAGAAATTTTTATCGTTTATTATTTCGTCAGATGTATATTTTTTTGTTCCTTGGCTAGTTTCAAAAGTATAATAAGTAATTCCATTTTCTTTGTTCATTAAAACTAATCCCTTCTCCATAGCCTCTCTTCTTTCACTTCTTAATTCATCATTAGGGGTTAACCTAATATTTTTAAGATCCATTTCAACAGAAGCATCACCTCTAAATTTTTCCGCAACCATACTCATTTTACGTAAATTAGATTCATACGCAGCCTTTCTATTTTGGTATTCCTCCCCACTTATATTCTTAAGTTTCCATTGTTTAAAATTATCTCCAAACTCTGTTTTTTCTGTACGAAGATAATTGCTGTTTTGTTCAGTAGCTAATTTTTGGCCAGCAGCCACTTCTTGAGCAGTTCCAAATTTTCCTGAAACTAAAGTAGAATCTTCGCTAATTTTTTTTGTTTTTTGAACTTTTTCCTGAACCATTTTACCAACGGCTAAAGAAGCACTAGCTAATCCCTCCCCAAGGCCTCCTTTATATTGTATTGCTTTTGGGTTTGCGTATTGCCCGTAATTGTAATTTCCGTATGTTACTTTTGGTAATCCCATAATTTATTATATTTTTAACCTCCTGGATGGTATCCAAAATTTCTGTTAGTATTAGTGCCGCTACCAGCTGCTACTTTCCCCCAAATCCAAACCCGCCATTTGCTCCTCCACCAGCGCCGGCCGTAGCGACCGCCGTTAAAGCGGTTCCAAAATTTTTACCCATTGCACCTAAGGCGTCGGCCCTTTGCTGTCCGTATTGTTGGATCATTGCACCACTTCGAGCTATATCAGCAATTTCCCTGCCTTCTTGTGCTTGAAATTCAAAAGTTCTGCCTAATATATCGGACTCTTGCATTCTTTGCGCTTCTGCCATTCTCATTTGCATTGCGCCAGCTTCACCTTGTGCTCTAAGCTGTGAATTTTTAGCTTCTTGTTGTTCTATACTTGCTGCTATGCCCTGTTTACCTCTTAAAGCTGCTTGAGCTAATGCCGTAGCCCCACCAGCACCGGTTCCGGTTGATCTTAATAAATCTAAAGTATTTGCTAAAGAAATATCCGTTTGTTCCGCTTGCATTTCCGCTGCTCCTGTCGCGACCTGTAGGTTAGCAAAAGGATTAGATATTAAACCGCTTAAATCCGATACATTTTCATATGGATTTATTATATCTTGTCTACCTTTTATCTGCTTGTCTAATTCTTCTTGAGCTTCAATTTGCTGCTTTCTAGCTTTTCGAGCTGCTATTGCGCTAAATACTGCCATATTATATATTTTTTATTATTTCGTAGGAAGGTTTATTATCCACGTTCCAATTTAATTTTTTATGAGTTTCTATTAAATGGTTATTTCGGCCTATTGAGAATACATGTTTAATTCCCTGGTCTTTTAAAACTTGCTCTACAGCGTTGATTAATAGCTCTATCGCGTCTTTTCTGTCGCTTTCTCTATATTCTGGATTAGATATAATCCATTCAAGTAAAGCTGCTTTAGAATTGGTCATATAAACAAATCCAGCAACTACACCTATATTGTTTTTTTCAACAATAAATCCACCCGTACCATTATCTGGCAAAAAGGTTTTAGGTGGTGCTTGCCATTCCGGCCATGCATCCCACCATTTAACTAATGTTTCATAGTCTGACTCATTGAGCCTGCGTATATTTAATTTCATTTAACTTGATTTTGATACGTTGTGTGATATATTGAATAATTCAACAGCTGTAGAAGAATTTATATCTTCCATTTTTACTGTTGTAAAAAATCCTTTTACACCAGAGACCTCCATTCCTACAATCTGGCCACTTACCGTAGGCAAGTCTTGAGGTGTAGGCGAATAGTCTTTATCGCTATTTCTTAAGTGAGCGTAATATTTATTTTCTTTTTTAATAAAATTCACCGGAATTGACCCCGGGCTAACTACTGTTGTACTTAATAAAACAGGCTTAGCGTACATGCCCAAATCCGTAATCGATTCTGTCATTTGCCAGCCAGGACTTCCTTCATAATTTATTGTATGGAAAGTTTTAACTACAGAAGGGTCCGTGTTAGCAACTATAGTTATATTTGAATTAGTGGTAAAATCATAAAATTTATTATAATCATCATTTATATAATGCTGCCATAAATTTCCTGAATTATTTAATGTATAAAAAGATTTATTTACACTAAAACCAAATTCTGGCTTAAATGAATAAAAACTTGCCCACCCCGTTACTGATTCATCAAATGATAAAGTATTGTGTGTCCCATCCAAATCATGCAATGATAATACGTATTCATCGGAATGATCGTCGTACATGCCCACAGCTTTTGTTGCACTTTTTAATTTATCTTTAAAAAAGTTTTTCATGCCATACTGAGATATTTCAGTAATACCATCTCTTGATAACCTGAGCACAATTCCCTTGCTTTTATCTGTAAAATATTTTCTTACACCTTTAATAGCAAAACTTTCAGGGTTTTTACTTATACCATAATTGCCTAAATACGGTACCACTTGCCCTATAACTTTAGCGCCTGATGCTGTAAGTTGCCCGCCTTCCGCTGTAAATAAAGCATCTTTATCAATTAAAGCATAGCTGACTTTTTCTTCTTGGAATATATTTAAATTTGTATCTTCTGCGTGCAGTTTTTGTATTGAACCATTACTTGGATCAACTGCTCTTGTTATTTTTTCGCCCGCGCTAAATACATTTGTTTGATTTATTTCTGTTTTAGAATTATAAATACCGGAATATATTAAAGCGTTATTTCTTCTATTTTCATCGTAATTTTCATCAGAAAGGTATGCTTTGGGCCCCAACGTAGCAAATGGTTCATTATACCCACCTTTTATTCTCGACTCTTCCACATGTAAAGCCGGGTATGATTCAAATTTTAATACAAAAGTATTAAAAAATTGGATTTCAAGTGTATAAGCCATATTTATAAATATTACATTTTTTACTACCGTTTTAAATTAGGGTTTACGCTAATTTAAAAGTACAAGCCCTGTTACTTCTCCTGAGCTGTTTGTTTTAATAACAAACAAAGCTTGATTATTATTTGCTGGGTTTGGAGCAGAAACTGAATGCCAATAGCCATTTGAATTCCATACTGGAGCTCCAGAAGTATCTGAAAAAACTATATCACCCATTGCAGGATAAGTATTTGCCCCATCATGCCATCTTTTTACCCCCGCCGGTTCGCTCCCAATGGTACCATAATCATCAGGGTCCGAACCATTTATATAATTATTAGATGAAACGTATAAAGTGTTGTAATTTGCAGCCCCAACAGTTATAGTAAGAGAATCAGTAGCCGTAGCATTACCCGCGTCTGTAACCGTTATTGTTAACGCATACACATCCGTATCTGTTAAAGGACTTATTGTTGAAGATATAACCCCGGTGTCAGCATTTATAACAAAATCATTGCTTGTATTACTATTCTTTGTTTGTGATGTAATGCTAAATTGTAATCCATTTGTTATTGCGGATGTTTTTGCACTTCCGTTTGTACCCGTTACAGTTCTTATGTTTGCACCAGAATTTGTGCTAGCAGGAACAGTTAAATCAGCTCCAGCATTAACAGTAGGGTTTGCATTGCCTACCTTTACTATTATATCAATATCTACTGTAACACCACCTTTTGACACGGTTATTGTAATAGTGTAATCGTCCTCTGAATTAGCTTTATGTTCGAAATTTTCAGTTATATGTAATTCGCTTGTGTTATTTGGTATAGAAAATACACCAGGTCTTGGTGTGTTGTTTCCATCTTGTATTGAGTTTATGCTAAATGAACAACTTGCTGTAATGTCGCCCGCTCCTTCGTCAAGAACTTTTAAATTACCTATTTTAGCTAATGTATTAAAGTTTTGATTTTCTGAAAAAGACTCAACTGCTACTCCGTTGTTATCTTCTAATGTTAATGAGGCTGGATGATTGCTTTCTAAATTGGCATCTATTTTTGCATTTAAATCTGAAACCAAACCTGCAGAAGATGTTTCATAATATATATCTAAAGCTGATTTGAAAGGCTCAGTTTCCCAAACAGATAAATCATCGGGGTCTAAGCTTGTTGAAAAAGTTTGGCCATACCCATCCGGTAACTCTGCTACTAATGGATTTTTTTCTGCATTAAATAATTGTGGCATTACAGCAGGCGTTTGTGCCGGCGTCGTAACCCCCTGTTCTAAGGCTGTACCTATAGATATTACATCTACAAATTTTGGAACAGACTGCTGCGCTTTTGTGCCTGTAGTGTTTATAATTTTAGGCAATAATCTAGTTTGCGACCCTTGAGACCCGCTTTCGGAATTTACGTCGGTTACATCACGAGGAACTTTATTTATATTATCACCGTGTAACACCATCCATGAGGAATTATTATATGATATTAAGCTGGGATTATAAACGTTATAATATTCCTGCTCTGTTTGTTTTACAACAATTCTATAAGAATACCAACCCAGGGGGTTAGTTTCAGCATTGTATGCGTCTTTTATTTTTCTATTAAACGTTGCTTTTAATGAATAATGATTCCATGAACTTGAACCATTTAAAACATTTGTTGATTTAGGGCTAACAAATACTGTAGAGTTGTCTGGTAAAAACACTGTTGATTGCCTACCATATCTATCAGATAAAATTAAACCTATTTGATATGTTCTATTAGATTTTACTGATGATAATAAATATTGCTTGTTTTTCGATGATTGATCACCAGCGCTAGCTGTTATTATGTCTTTTGTTGTAATGGCAGTTTTTAAGCTTCTGTTTTGTAAAAAGTTACCATAAATTAATCTATTGCCAGATATTTCTTGTGCTTTTGCCTTTAAAGGTATTACGTCAGATACTCTTATTATATCTTGTTCGGGTAATGTTTTTATGGGTTTGGTAGATTTATATACATATTCGTATACATATTTTAATCTAGCCGTATTACTTGTAATTACCTCAGCTCTTAACTTTATTTTATCAAATGTTGAACTTACCGTTGAGTCAAAACCTAATTGTTCTATAACTTTAATAGCTGCGCTATCCGATTCAGAATATATAATTTCAATATTCTTTATTTTTAAATTGTTTTGAAAACTAAAAGGAGCTGTTGAATTTAATCCTTGGAAAAAATAAACTCTTGTATTGTCTTTTAAAATTGGAGAGGGTGCGTTAGCTAAAGTAACGGTATTAGCAGAATAAGCGGAAACGTGGTAAGTGTCTCCGTCTTCTGTAACCATAATATCATTAGATGAATTTATTGAGCCATTTATATTGTCTATAGCAACACTAGCGCTTGAGGTATCACCATTTATGTCTGCTGCTGCAATATTTATAACACCATCTGCAGAAGGCAAATCAAGCAATAAGGTAATTTTATTAGCTTTATTTTGCATTAGCTTAACGGTTGTTTGTTTATATATATCTGCTTGATCTGCTGTTGGAACTATACCAGCATCTACAGTAGGTGAAACGCTATAATCTCCTGTATTGAAACTACTATTTTCATCACCTGGATGAAAGCAATGTTGAGTAAATGGAGATATTAATGAATATTCGTTATTATCATATTTTAATCTATAACCAAACTTTACAAATTCATTTAATATATGTTCGCTTTCTATGTTTGTATCGTGCTCCATTTTTACTCTAGGGGCAGAATAAGGGGCGTATTGTGCTACACTAATATTATCTTCTAAATATGCACCAGTATATTCTCCAGCTTTAGCTGAAATTATATTTATTCTTCTTGGTTGATTGTAATTATCAGTCCAAAACAATAAATCATTTAATAAATTAATGCCTGTTATTTTATGTGATCTGCTTAAGTTTAATTTAACACTATCTATCAAAGCTGCCCCACTCCATAAAGACGCATTATTTTTTTCATATAAATAAATTCTGCAAGTATGTGTTAATACAGGGCTGTTAAATATAGCGTTAACAGCATTTTTATTCATTGTGATAGTCCAAATATTATTTGTAGAATTATATTGCGCTTCTTCAATATACGTATCTGAAGCTAAGTTTGCTTCAGTTATTTTCATTCCTTTTTGTATATTTAAATTTCCAGAATTAGCAACTGTAAATGTATTTGAACCTGATGTGTGTGTTATGTTATTAGCTAAAATTGTTATTTCAGCTGCTGCTTTAAATTGATTAGTATTGTCACTCGAGGACCCATTGAAGGAAGTCACATACCAAAATACATACCCAGTAATTGAATCTGAATAATAACCCACCACTTCCCATAAAGGATCAACGCCGTTTGAAGCCAAAGGAATAGAAATAGCAGGATTTAAAATGTTTTCATTACCTTTTAAATTTTGGGCTGTGCCAGCATCAGAGTTTTCAGTTTTAGATACTGTTATGTTCATTGCATCTCTATACTGACCGTTAGGTAATAATCTATCATCAAGGTCTTTGTTCATCTTACCTTGAAGAAAGTTGTTTTTAATTTCTGGCATGTATTAGTGTTTAATAAATTTTGATTTCCCTCTCATTA